>Ga0154020_10000914_pt1 | contig 36386 bp, 29 predicted proteins | sample Klosneuvirus_201_FD_109709 | JGI IMG/M metagenome (GOLD analysis project Ga0154020, IMG submission 109709) | Active sludge microbial communities from wastewater, Klosterneuburg, Austria - Klosneuvirus_20160825_MG | ecosystem: Engineered > WWTP > Aerobic digester > Activated sludge | place...
ACTTCGCTTTGCTCAACGGTTGGGGCCAGCCCGGCCAGCAGGGTGATGGCGTTTGGGCTGGCTTCGCGGATGGCGGCGCGGGTTTGTTTGAGCAAGGCCAAATACGCGCTTGGGTTGATGAGGCCGTTGCCCCACGCAGCGGACAGGTTCGGCTCGTCCCAAATTTGGTAGGCCATCACGCCCGGGTCGTAGCGCATGGCAAAAGCTTTGGCAAAGCTGGCAAAGGCGGATGGGTCTTGGGGTGGCGCGGTTTGGGTGGCTGGCGCTTGCGCGTTGCCAGATGGTCCCCGCGCCCATTCTGGCGTGGTGAGCAGCACGGCCAAAATTTGAATGCCGTGTTTGCGGGCGGCGGCAAAAATGCGGTCGGGCGCAGACCAATCTGCCGCGCCTTGTTTTGGCTCAAGCTCGGCCCACTTAAATTCCTGGCGGATGTACTTTACGCCGCGCGAGGACAGATCGGCGAGGAGCGCATCCAGCGCGGCGGGGTCGTATTGCTCCAGCGATGCGTTCACGCCCACGCGCAGCGCGGCAGCGTAACGCACGGGCGCGGCGGGCTGGGTTGTGCCGCGCGTTTGGAACGCCCGCGCCTGGCTGATGGCAGATGCGCCCGCCAATGCCAGCACCATCACCACCAGGGCGATGAGCGAAAACACGCGGGCGGGTTTTGCAGATAGTTGCGCTGGCATGAGTTGGGGGGAATTTTATGCCAACGCCGTTTAGCGCTCCGGGCGCATCCCAACAAGTTGGGCAAAGCGCCCGGAGCGCTTGAGATGTTAATTCAACCGTGAGCCAGAAAAATCTATGCCAGACGCGGCGAGGAAATCCATTTCTTCCAACGCATCGGCGGCGGCATCGGCAATTTCGTCGTCATCCGATTCGGCGGCCTGCTCCAGGAAGGTGCGGGCCTGGGCGTTGCCAATCATCGCCAGCGCATCAATCGCAGAGATGGCGACAAACGGGAGCGGGTCGTCAATCAGCTTGCCCAGCACGGGCACAACGTCCACCATCTCCAGCGAACCCGCAGCGGTGGCGGCCTCGGAGCGCATATCCTCGTTGGGGCTGGAAAGTTCTTTGCGCACAAAGTCCTCGTAGGCTTCGTTGGCGCTAACACCCATCGCGGTCATCGCGCTCACGCGCAGGTTTTCATCCTCGGATTTGTAGGCCGAGCGGATGCGGTAATCCACTTCCTCGTTGGTCACGCTGGCTACCGAGATGAGGGCGTTGCCATACACCGGCGAGGTCTCGGCCTCGGTGAGCAACGCGCCCATGAGCGCGGCGTACGCTTTGTCGTAGCGGCGCTCGCCCAGCTTGCCCAGCACGCCAGCCAAAATAAATACGCTCAGCGAATCGGCGGCCTCGGCGCGAACTTCCTCGCTGGGGTCGCGACGCAATATTTCGCACAGCGGATCAAGCAGCCTGTCATCCGAGTTGAATTGCAGCCCTTCGAGCGCGGCCAGCCGCACCCGGGGATCGGGATCGGTCATGATGCGCATGAAGATCGGGTCGTAATTTAGCTCGAACTCGTCTTCCAGTTGGGTGGCCAGTTTTTCGGCCACATAAGCGCGGCGGTCTGGCGCGATGCCATCCCACGCAGCCGCAAACTTTGCCAGTTTTGGCTCATCCAACTCGTTTAGCGTTTTGAGCGCGGCATTGCTCAGCGGTTCTGCGCCACTCATGGCGCTTAAAGTTTCGGCGAAAGAGAATTTTTTCTTGTCTGACATTTTTAATTAACGTGGATGAAAAGGATAAAAAGAATGAACAGGATGAACAGGAAAAACCCTGCTCATCCAGGTTCAAAATTTAGGGCAAAACCACCGGCTTGACAAGATCCATCACCACGATGACAACCGCGAGGGCGAGGACGAAGATCATGCCAACGGCGTGCACCCATTGCTCGCGGGCGGGGTCTACCCGGCGGCCACGAATGGCCTCGATGAAAATGAAGACCAACCGACCGCCATCCAACGCAGGGATGGGCAGCAAATTGGACAAGCCAATGAGGAAGCTGAGGATGCCCGCAAAGCGCACAAAGGCGAACAAACCTTGTTGAAGGAGCGACGCGCCAATCATGGTGATGCCCACCGGGCCAACGGGCCGCGCCTGCTCCAGCGTCATGCGGCCAGAGATGAGGTCGCCCGGCAAGCGGGCCATCCCTTTGAGCATGGTCGCCAAATCGTCAAACGCCATGCTCGCGGCCTGCGGCACGGTGTAATTGACGCGAGCGCTGCTGACCACCGGGAAGCCCAGAGACACACCCAGCGGCGCGGTGGCGTCGGCGTTGGCGGGGATGGCGCCCTTGAGCGTAATTTCGCTCGTGGCGGCCCCATCTTTGCGTTGAACAATTGCGGTGAACTCTTTGCCCACCGAGGCGCGGGCCTGGTCGCGCAAATGGGTCGGCTCGATGGCCGCGCCATCACCCGCGAGTTTTTCCAGCATGTCCACGCCGTTGACCGAGAGCACGACGTCGCCTTGCTTAAAGCCAATGGCCTGCGCGGGCGAGCCATCGCGCACGCTGTCTATGCGGTAACGCACGGCGGTGGGCTGCTCGGCCAAAACCAAATAGGCAAAAAACAAAATGACGACGGCCGAGAGAAAGTTTGCCAGCGGCCCGGCAAAAATGATGACCGCCCGCCAGAATTTGCTGGCCGCGCTAAAACTGCGCGGGTCGTCGTGGGCGTCATCGGGGTTTTCGCCGGTCATGCGCACAAACGCGCCAAAGGGCAGCCAGTTGAGCGAATAGGTCGTATCGCCGCGCTGGGCCAGCTTGACCGCGCGGGGCGGCAAGCCCATGCCAAATTCTTCTACGCGCACGCCCGCGCGTTTGGCGGCCAGAAAGTGCCCCAGCTCGTGCACCAGCATCAGCGGGCCAAGCAGGACGATAAACACAAGAAATAGTGTGATTGGATTCATGTAATTGTTGGTTGTTGGTTACTCGTTAACCTCAGGCTCAACTATAACTATCAGAGGGATATTAGACCAGATGGGAATGAGGGGATTTTAAGCATAGCGAGATAATCCACTTGGAGATTCAATGGATATCAAATTTCTTGTCGCGCTTTTGCCCATCATCTTCATGCTCCACGACTTCGAAGAGATCATCATGTTCAAGCCGTGGCTAATGAAAAACCGCGCCGAAGTGCGACGCAGATTCTCCGCCGTTGATCGCGTGCTAACCAAAAGCCACGATCATCTTTCCACCTCGGCATTTGCGGTGGCGGTTCTGCACGAACTTTTGATCATCGCGGTCATCACCTATGCCTCGTTGTTTAGCAACACGTATCACTGGTGGTTTGGGGCGTTTGCGGCATTCTCGCTGCACTTGCTGGTTCACATTGCGCAATGGATCATCTTTGGCAAATACGTGCCGTTTGTCATCACCTCCATCGTGTTGTTGCCATACTGCGTGTTTACGCTCACCCAGTTTTTGCAAGTTACCAGCATGACACCCGCGCAGATGGCGCTCTGGGCGGGGATTGGCATCGCGATCACGCTCGCCAGCTTTCCATCCGCGTTTTTCTGGGCGGGCAAGTTTGAGGCGTGGAAGAGCGCGTATCTCTCCCCCACCCTCTAAGCCCCAGCGCCATCTTAAGGCGCGGCGTGTTTGTTTCTAGCGCGGCACAATTTTGATGGTTGTGGCTTTTATCTCTGGCACAACCATTGGGGCCACGTATTGCGGGTAACGGGTGTATTTGGCGCGGTAGGCTGCGTCAATCTGATTGTTAATGTCGGCATCCGTCTCATCCGCAAACGCCACGGCCTTATCAACCCCGCCAGCTTTTATGCGCCCCTCGCGCCGCGCCCGAACCCCGCGATACCAACCCCCGGCGGGGCCTCGCGCCGAGCGGACATAGATGTCATCGCCTACGCGCACAGCCCAAATCGTCACAAACTTGCGCAGCGTATCATCTTTTCGCAAGGCCGCGATCTCCAGTTCTTCGGCTTTTTCAATTTTGTCCAATTCATCTTTTGTCCAAACTGCCATGTGTATCTCCTTTGCATTTCTTGCCGTTAAAGCGAACCCGTTTCCGCGTCTTTTGCGCAAGTTGATTTCTCATCTTATTAATTGATTCAATACCGGTCGCCCACAACCTTAATTTGCTCCATGGCGGTCTTGAGTTGGCTGAGATCATCCGCCGTTAATTGAACATTGACCGCGTCATTGTTTTCATCCAGCCGTTCCAGTTTGCGCGAGCCTGGGATGGGCACGATCCAGGGTTTTTGCGCCAGCAGCCAGGCGAGGGCAATCTGGGCGGGCGTGGCTTTTTTCTTCGCGCCCATGCTCTCCAAAAGATCAATCACCACGCGATTGGCCTTGATCGCCTCTGGCGTAAAGCGCGGGTTACGGCTGCGAATGTCTGTGCTGGAGTAAGTTGTGCTTTCATCCACTTTGCCGGTCAGGTAGCCGCGCCCCAGCGGGCTGTATGGCACCAGACCAATGCCAAGCTCTTCCAGCGTGGGCAAAATATCCTTTTCGATGTCTCTCCACCAGAGCGAATACTCGCTTTGCAGGGCGGTCACGGGCTGAACGGCGTGAGCGCGGCGAATCTGGTTCGCATCGGATTCCGAAAGCCCAAAGTGCTTAACCTTTCCGGCTTGAATCAAGTCTTTGACCGCGCCAGCCACATCCTCAATTGGCACGTTTGGGTCGGGGCGATGTTGGTAAAACAAGTCAATCGCATCCACGCGCAGGCGCTTGAGCGAGGCCTCGGCCACGCGCTTAATTTGCTCCGGGCGGCTGTCTTGGCCCGCGGCTGTGACCGGGCCTTTGACCGGGTCGTGCCTCCAGCCAAATTTTGTGGCAATCACCACCTGGCCTTTGAATGGCTCCAGGGCTTCGCCCACCAATTCTTCGTTGGTAAATGGGCCATACACCTCGGCGGTGTCAAAAAACGTTACGCCGCGTTCAACCGCCTTGCGAAGAAAGTCAATCATCTCTTGCTTGTCGGTTGGCTTGTCGCCAAAGCTCATTCTCATGCAGCCCAAGCCAATGGCCGAGACTTCCAAACCGCTATTTCCAAGTTTTCGTTTTTGCATTTTTAATCTCCTTGCATCCAGTAAAACCCGCATCTTCAAAAAAATATTGTATGTTTTTTTGCTTTGGATGGATATAATGAATCTTGAGGAAAATTGAACAATCCTGCAAACATTGTGAGCAATGGAAACCAAACCCCCGCGACACCACTTCAACACGCGGGAGGAAAAACGCGCCAGCTACAAGGCCACCAGCGCGAGCTGGCCGAGCTGATTGAGAATGCCATCCACCACCAGGACGGAAAAATTGAGCCAATTAAGGGCTTGCATTTCAATCGTCTGTCCTCTCCGGTCAATGCCGCCCACGCCGTATCTGTGCCTTGTTTTTGTGTAATTGCCCAGGGCAGCAAAGAAATTTTCTTGGGCGATAAGCGATTTCTGTATGACCCATCCCACTATTTGCTTATTTCGGCCAAGTTGCCAACGGTGGGTTGTGTTTTGGAGGCGTCTGAGGAGCGACCTTATTTGAGTCTGCGGCTGGAGCTTGAGCCAGCGGTGGTTAGCTCGGTGATGATGGAGGCGGCGCGGGCCGCGCCACAAAGCCGCGCCGATGTGAAGGCCGTCAATGTGAGCGGGCTGGATGCGGATTTACTGGACGCGGTGGTGCGGCTGGCGCGGCTGGTAAACGCTCCCGCCGAAGCGCCCTTCCTCGCCCCGCTCATCACGCGAGAAATTGTGTACCGTTTGTGGATGGGAGAGCTGGGCGACCGGTTGCGCTACATCGCGGCGTCCAGCGGCTACACCCCGTTCATCATTCAGGCCATCAAACGCCTGCATCAAGATTTTGACCAGCCGCTGCGCATTGGCACCATCGCTCACGAGGTGGGCATGAGCGTCTCCGGCTTTCATCACCAGTTTAAGGCCGTAACCGCCATGAGCCCGCTGCAATTCCAAAAACGGCTGCGGCTTCAGGAAGCCCGCCGCCTGATGCTGGGCGAGGGGCTGGACGCCGCCAGCGCAGGGTACCGCGTGGGGTATCAGGATGCCTCGCACTTCAATCGGGAGTACAAGGATTTGTTTGGCCTGCCGCCCATGCGCGACGTGGAACGCCTGCGGGAAACCGCTCAAGTCAACCGCGTTTTGCGGGCGGAGTAAGCGAGCCTTTGCGCCCGCTTTGTTTGCTTACCTAAAACAGACGTTAGGCAGCCGCGTGCTCACGAATCATCACCAACGCCATCTTAAAATTGGTGATGGCTTTTACGGCGTGCGTAACGCCCGCGGGCAAAACAAGCATTTGTCCCGTGCTGAGGTGATACGCGGTTCCGCCAAGCATGACTTCGGCTTCGCCATCCAGCGCAATCAGCGGCGCATCGTAAGGCGCGGTGTGCTCGCTCAGGCCCTCGCCTTGGGCAAACGCGAACAACGTAAACGTGCCAGCCTTTTTGTTGATGACGGTTTTGCTCACCACCGAGTTGGGCTGGTATTGCACAAGGTCGGTGAGGGTGTGGACGGTGTTAGTCATACCGCAGATTTTAGCGGATCGTGAGGATGACGGGGAACCGAAGACGGAAGACGGTTAATTGCCGTCCTCCGTCTTCGGTCTTCCGTCCTAAACAACGATATTCACCAGCCGCCCCGGAACGACCAGAACCTTGCGGGCGGGCTTGCCTTCCATGAATTTCTGCGCGCCAGCGGTGGCCAGAGCGACTTCGCGCACGGTGGCCTCATCTGCCCCAGATGCAACCGTGATGCGGTCGCGCACTTTGCCGTTCACCTGCACCGCGATCTCGACTTCGTCCTCGCGGGCCGCAGCCTCATCGGCCACCGGGAAAGCCTGCTGGTGGATGGAATACCCGTGCCCCATCCGCGCCCAGATTTCCTCGGCCATGTGCGGCGCAATGGGCGCCAACAGCCGCACCAAAATATCCACGCTCTCTTTCCACGCGGGCGTGCCCACCAGCCCGGCATCTCGCGCTTTGAACAGCGCGTTGGTGAATTCCATCATGGCTGCCACAATCGTGTTGAAGCTAAACGACTTCAAATCGCGCTCGTAGCGCATGATGGTTTGATGCGCGATGCGGCGAAGGTCTTTCTCGACAGCGGACGATGGACGATGGACGTTAGACGATGAATCTCCATCGTCCATCGTCTGTCGTCCATCGTCTATTTCCTCGGCAAACAACGCAATCCGCCACACGCGATCCAGCCAGCGGCGTACGCCCGGCACACCCTGCGTATTCCACGGCACAGTTTGGGCAAAATCGCTGATGAACATCTCGAACCCGCGCAGGGCATCTGCGCCATGCTCGGCGATCACCTCATCTGGCGTGATGACGTTGCCCTTGGATTTGCTCATCTTCTCAAAAAATTCGCGGCCTTTGTCATCCACCCGTTTGTTTGGCGAGAGGATCATGCCCTGGTTACGCAACGCCTTAAACGGCTCAATCGCGTTCACCACGCCGATATCGTGCAGCACTTTGAACCACATGCGGGCATACAGCAAATGCAGCACGGCGTGTTCCGCGCCGCCCACATACATATCCACCGGCGACCAGTAATTGATCTTCTCCGGGTCGCCAATAATTTTGTCGTTGTGCGGGTCGGCAAAGCGAATGTAATACCAGGATGAGCAGGCCCAGGTCGCCATCGTGTCGGTCTCGCGGCGGCCATCTGGCGCGTTCACAAATGATGGAATCGTGTCCAGCGGAGATTCGCCGTTTGGCCCCGGCTCGTATTGCGGCACATCGGGCAAGATCACCGGCAACGCGCTCTCTGGCACGGTCACAGGGCCATCGGCGGTGTGCACAATGGGGATGGGCGTGCCCCAATACCGCTGGCGGCTAATCAACCAATTGCGAATGCGGTAATTGACGCGCCGTTTGCCAAAGCCCAACTTCTCGCAATACTCGGTGGCCATGCGGATGCAAGCTTTGCCATCTGGCCCGGTGCCCAAGCCGGTGATGGGGCCGCTGTTCACCATCACGCCTTCCTTTTCCTCGTACGCCCTTTCCATCAACGATGAATCCGCCGTCCACCGTCTTCCGTCTTCGGTCTGCGGTTGCACCACCACTTTGATGGGCAAACCGAACTTGCGGGCAAAGTCAAAGTCGCGCTGGTCATGGGCGGGCACGGCCATAATCGCGCCGGTGCCGTAACCCATCAGCACATAGTCCGCCGTCCAAACCGGTATCTTTTCTCCGTTCACCGGGTTGATGGCATACGCGCCGGTGAAAACGCCGGTCTTGTCCTTGCCTTCTTCCGTGCGTTGCTCATCGGTCTTGCCCTTGGCCTGGGCGATGTATTTCTCAACCGCCGCGCGTTGCTCTGCGGTCGTGATCTGCAACGTCAGCGGGTTCTCTGGCGATATCACCATGAACGTCGCGCCCCAAAGCGTGTCTGGGCGGGTGGTAAACACGCGAATAGACGGGAGACGGGAGACGGAAGACGGCTGTCCGTCCTCGGTCTTACGTCCTCCGTCTAATTTAAACTCCACTTCCGCTCCCTCGCTCTTGCCAATCCAGTTTTTCTGCATGGTCACGATGCGCTCCGGCCAGTCCACCGTGTCCAAATCGTTAATCAAACGCTCGGCAAACGCGGGAATGCGAAAGAACCACTGGTTAAACGTGCGCTTGATGACCAGCTCGCCGCTGCGCCACGCGCGGCCATTCTCCACTTCCTCATCGGCCACCACCACCTTGTCTTTGGGGTCCCAATTCACCGTGCTTTCTTGCTGGAAGGCCAACCGGAAGTTGGACAAATACGTGTTCTGTTCGCGCTTGCTCATGCCGCGCCATTCTTCCGCGCTGATGGGTTTCGCGCCTTTCGTGACCACGCCCACAAACTCGGCGTGTGTGTCAATGTAATCAAAAATTTGCTGCGAGCCACGCTCAGCCAGTTCCTTCTCCAGGTCGGCAATGGGCGTGGTTTTATTTTTGCGCGGGTCATACCACGAGTTGAAAATCTGGACAAAAATCCACTGCGTCCAGCGGTAATAATCATCGTGAGCGCTGTTTATCAACCGCGACCAGTCATAGCTCAATCCCATCAACTTGTATTGACGCACGTAATTTGCGCTGTATTTTTCGTTCAGGTCGTGCGGGTTCACTTTCAATTTGATGGCCGCGTTCTCGGTGGGCAGGCCAAACGCGTCAAAGCCCATCGGGTGCAGCACGTTGTAGCCTTTCATGCGGTAATACCGCGCAATCACATCCGTTGGCACATAGTTGCGGGCATGGCCTACGCTCATCCCCTCGCCCGATGGATACGGATAAAAATCCAGAATGTAATACTTGGGCTTGGAGGCATCTGTGCCGGTTTTATACAGCTCATCTTGTTCCCAGCGCTTTTGCCACCTGGGTTCAATTTCCTGCGGAATGTATTTGTCGCTCATTTTGGTTTTCCTCGCTTGCGCGTTTATGCGCGTTTAAAAACTTCTGTGCAAATCTTGATCGTTCATCACCAAAACACATTTACGGAGCGTGATTAAAACGCCCCTAACTAAGGCTGAACCGGGTGAATCGTTTGCTCATCATAGGTTTGTTTGTTCAAAATCAAATAGACTTACGCAAAAATCAAAATCGTCATTCCCGCGCACGCGGGAATGACGGATATCCTTCTAACTCGCCGAAAAACAAAAATCCCACTCGTCTTTTCAGGGACGAGTGGGATTCGTGGTACCACCCTGATTTGCAAGCGCACGCGCCTGCCTTCGTTTGCGCGGCTCCCCGCGCGGGCGCAAGCTCGCAGACGAGTTCGGTCTTGCATTGCGGTCCTCGTCTTCCGCTGTGTCAGGCTCGCACCTCTCTGGTCCTGGCTCGCTGTGAGGATGACCTACTACTTCTGGTCGTTGCTCGCGTATTTAATTAGAAGTGGACCTGAGGGGATTTGAACCCCTGACCTTCTCAATGCCATTGAGACGCGCTCCCAACTGCGCTACAGGCCCAACGGAGTAAATTATACACGCAAGAAAAATAAAATCCGCGCGGGTCACACACGACCCGCGCGGATTTTTATGCTCTACACGTTACACAATACTCACCGGCTTAGTGCCCGGTTGTAAACGTAAACGTTGGCGCGTCCTGCGCGCCCGCATCGCCGTTATCTGCGCCGTGCAGACCAGTGGTAAACCGCACCTGATACTGCGTGTTCGCAGCCAGCGGTGCAGCAGGGATGAACGAGACCACGCTGCCCGTGGCGGTGTAGCTTCCGCTCACGCTCACGCCCGATGCCTGAGCCGTCACCAGCATGGTTGCGCTGGTCACCGTGCTGGCGTTGATGTCGCGGCTGAAGGTGTACACCAGCGTCGAGCCAATCGCCACACCGGTTGCGCCGTTGGCCGGCGACGCCGCCACCACGATTGGGTCGCGCCAGTTCTCAACGGTCAGATCAACATTCTGCACGCCGTTTGTGCCATACGCCGCAACAATGGAGCGGTTGTTCGTATTCACGACATCGCCCCACCATTCCACTTTGTCCCACGTGCCGCGCGCAAACTTATACATGAACGTCACACCATCTGGCACAGTTAGCGTGATGGCCCAGTGTGTGGCATCAACCTTGGTCAACGCCAGATAGCCCGGATCCCACGCCGCGCCCAGAATGCTGGCCGTGTCGCCTGGCATGTAAACGGTGTCGCCTGCTGGCGTAAAGGCTGGCACGGTCACGTTGAACTTCATCGTCACCATGCGCTGGGTGGCCTGCTGGCACACCTGGTTAGATGCCGCGCTCTTGTTAAAGCTGGTGTCCACCGCCTTGATGGTGTAGCAATACGTCACGCCTGCCAGCACGGTGGCGTCATCAAACGCGGTTGTGCCCGCCATCACGCGGCCAATCATCGCCCCATCGCGATACACATCATAGGCATACAAGTCAGTCGCGCTCACCGCATCCCACGCCAGGCTCACGCTCAGCGGGCTCCAGTTGGTGGCCCGCAGGTTGGCTGGCGCGGCTGGCGCGGTGGTATCGGCAGATGAGGCCACGGTCAGCGAAGCAAACTCGCCATCCGAGATGCTGGTGTGATGGAATTCCTTCACCCCGCCATCTGGCGTAAACCGGAAGTCCACGTCATACACGCCCGCAACTTCTGGCCGGATGGTGGCGGTGTAAATATCAAACGGAACGCCATCCATTGCGCCCATCACCCGCACATAGTCTGGCACATACAAGCCTTTGTCCTCGGCATCGCGGGCATATTGAGCGGGCATCCATGTCCACTCGGTTGTGCCCTGCAAGCGGTAGCCAATTTGGCCGATGATGTTCTCGCCCTGCCCTGCCTTGTCGGTGACGCCAAAGGACAGAACCGCCGCGCTGAACTCTGCGCTGGGCGCAAGGCCAATCGTGTGCGTCATCACTTTGGGTTGCAGATTCACCACCCAGTTGAGCGGCGCAAACGGCAACACGCACGCCTCGTTAGAGTAGCCGCTCTCGTTGCCAGCCGCATCCACCGCTGTGACCACATAGCACCAGTTGCGCGCATTCACAATGCCGCTGTCTGTGTATGGGCTGGTCGCCGTCTCGGCCACAAAGCTATATGCGCCGCCGCTCAGCATAGAGCGATACACGCGATACTTCGCGCCCGCGCCGCTAATGGCCAGCGTGGCGCTGGCGTTACCCTTGCTGGCTGTGATGGATGGCGCGGCAGGCGTGGCGTTGTTGCCACTCTCGCGCACCAGGTAGGCTGCGCTGTTCGCGCCCAGTTCCAGCGTAAGCTTGCCGCCAGAAACAGACACGCCCGCAGAGCCATCGGCCAGAATAAAGCCCGTGCCATCTGGCGCAAATGTTGCGGGGATGGAAACATTAACGGTCGCAGCTGCGCCCCGGTTGACAGCCACGATGCCCAGGTCGGCGCCCAGCTTGCGGCCCAACACCAGCACGTTCGCGGTGTCATCCACCAAAAGCGGCACAACCGAGCCTGTGCGCATGGCTGGGTGGGCATTGCGAGCCGCGCCCAGGCCAGCGTAGTAATCGCGCATGGCCGTATCAAACGTGTTGTAGCTGCCGGTTGTGTCTGGCCAGGGGAATGGCAGGCGGTTGTATGGGTCGTCCTGTTTGTCGCCGCCAATACCCTCCGCGCTTGCGCCAACTTCATCGGCGTAATACGTGGTGGGCGCGCCGGGCAGCGCATACAGCAACGCCGCAATCATCATTTGGCGCTTGTCGGTCTCGGTCTTGCTCAAATCGGTGTCGCCATATTCTTTCAGAATGTAGCGCAGGCGGTTTGTGTCATGGCTGTCCAGCAAGTTCATCATGGCCTGCACGGCTTGCGTTGGGTAGTCCTCGTACAACGCCATGATTGAGCCAACCAATTGCGAAGGTGTGAGCGCGTAAATTGTGTTGTCGCCGTTGCTATCGTTGTCGGTGTAGTTCGTGTCACGCATCAGGCCAATGAGGGCCTTGCGCAGGCGGTAGTCCATGCCGCCGTCCATTTCATTGCCCAGCAACCATGCGCTCTCATCGTTCCACTCTTCAATCAGCATGGCGCTTTGCGGGTTCACCGCGCGAATCCGAGCGCGGAAGGTCTCCCAGTAATCGTTGGCGGGGGCGTTGGCAAGACCGGGGTCAATATCACCGCCCACATCAAACCGCCAGCCGCTGGCGCCGTGCTGTATCCAGTATGGCCCAATGGCGTTTTGGCTGTTGATGAAGTAATCGCGCACAGCGGGCGTTCCGGCCTTTAGCTTTGGCAATGAATCGAAACCAAACCACGAGGTGTAGTTGGCCGGGCCAGCGCACACGCCCGCCGCATTGGCCGTAAAGTAATACCAGTCTCGGTATGTGGATGATGCGCTCTCGCACGCGCCTACGCTGGTGTAACGCCCGTAGCGGTCAAAGTAAATCGAATCACTGGAGGAGTGGTTGAACACGCCATCCAAAATGATCTTCATCCCGCGCGTGTTCGCGCCCTGCACCAGCGCATCCCAGGTGGTCATATCACCAAAGGCTGGGTCAATTTGGGTGTAATCGGTTGTGTCGTATTTGTGGTTGGATGGCGACTTGAAAATGGGGTTGAGATACAACACCGTGATGCCAAGGTCGTGCAGATAATCCAACTTGTCCACCACGCCTTGCAGGTCGCCGCCGTAAAAGTTCTGGCTATACACGCCCGGGCAGGTCGAACCCGCATCGCGCGGGTCGCAAATGTTGGCGTTCCAGTCGGCCTGATTAGAGCGATAGATGGTGGTGTGTTCGTTGTAAAAGAACTGGCCCGCGGCGGGGTCGTTGGCCGTGTTGCCATCGCGGAAGCGATCCACAAAAATTTGATACATCACGCCGTTCTTCAACCAATCTGGCGTGGTGTAATCTGGTGAATACACGGTCAGTTGGAAGGGGCTGCTGCCCGCCGTGTCTGCGGCTTTGCCCGCGCCACCTTTAAGCCACGGGTTTCCGCCGCGCGTGCTGTCATCTTCGTAGTAAGCGGTCGCTGCGCCATCCCGCGCCACAAAGCGATACCACAACAAGGTTGGGTGCGATGTGGGGATGGTGGCTTCCCAATATGCGCTGGCGTTGTCCAAACTATTGGCAACCACGCTCATTGGGTATGTGCCGGTATCGCCAGTCACCTGGTCTTTCACGCTCACATTCACGCCGGTCAGGTCGCCCTTGGCCGCGCGCAGGCGCAAGCGAACAGATGTGCCCGCGGTCACCGCGCCAAACGGGCTGCGGTAAGTCACGTCGCGCGTGTCATGATACAAATCATCCTTAAACACCACGCCATCTTGTCCGGCCACGCCGCTGGGCGGCGCATACACTGCCACGCGGCCAGTGGCCACGTTCAGCAAAAAGCGCACCACGTCATTAGATTTGAAGGTTTGGAAGTTGATGTTCTGCGCATCCACGCCGCGCCCATCCGCGCCAAACGCATCCCACGCGCCCGTGGCGACCACTTTGCCCATGTATGTTCCGGGCGAAGCCACCGGGTATGCCAAATACCACAAGCTGCCGCCCACATAGGTCATCTTCGTGTCGGCGTTGGCATTGTTCCATCCCTGAAAGCTGCCAACCGCGGTATACGAAGCGGCATCGGTGTCAAACGGGTTGACGATGTTCGCCTTTGGCAGCATCACCAGCCCCTGGTCTGCGGCGTGGTTAGCGGTGTCAAAGGTAAAGCGCACGGTCTGGCTGGGCACGCTGGTCACAAACCAGGCGTTGGATGAGGGATAAGCGTTGTTCCAGTTGCCGCACTCCACCGCCTTGAACTCGTAATGCCCAGCGGCGGGGACGACATACTGGCCGGAGAACGTTGCATCGCCACCCAGCGCGTCGCCGTTCGCACCGGCATCGTTCAGCGCAAAGCTGGCGTTATCCCAACCCTGGAAGGAACCCGCCACGCACCAGTTTCCGGCGGCGGGCGCGGCATGTTTGGTGAAGGCCATCCGTCCGGTGTTGGTGTCCAGCAAAACCACAATCGCCTCGTTGGCGGCGGTTGTGCTGAAATTGATATTCCCGCCATCGCCGTTCACGCGGCCCTGGTCGGTGTATTGCTGCGCCCAGTCGCCAGTGGTCACAATTTTGCCCATGTAATTGCCAGCGGCGGGGATGGTGTACTCCAGGCGATACAACCCGCGCCCAAGATCGGCCAGTTTTGTATCGGCGTTCGCGTTGTTCCAGCCTTGCCAGTCGCCAACGGCGGTCCAGCTTGCGGGCGGCGTATCGCCCAGCACATTCACAATGTTCTTCTTGGGCAAAAGCTGGTTGCCCGCATCGGCGGTGTGATCGTTGGTGTCCAGGGTGATCTTCACCTTTTGGTTGGCCGCGCTGGTGATGAACCACGAGTTCTGCGCGGGGAAGGCATTGCTCCAATTTCCGCACTCCACCGCCTTAAACTCGTAGCGGCCAGCGGCTGGGATGGTGGCATCGAGCGAGAACACGCCATCGCCGGGCATCAGGTCGCCGGAGGTTCCAGCGTCATTCAGCGCGTCGCTGGAGTTGTTCCAGCCTTGAAATGAGCCAGCTACGCACCAATTACCCGCTTGTGGCGCAAGCGGAACGGCAGCAGGCTGGACGGTTTTTGCGGTAACGGGCAAGGATAACGAACTGAGGGTTAATAATGCTGTTGTCAAAAGGGCCGAACCCTTCTTAACAATAGCGTGGGTATGACGGAAAGACATTAATTTACCTCCAATAACTAAAACGTTTTAGGCAGAAGTAACCCCATTGTAAATCCAAGTCGAAATTTGTCAAATGCCTTTTTGTGGTCGCGTGGTTACTGGTCGTCGGCTGCTGCCCGTCGCCACCCGTTTTATGTTTTCAACTATCATTATGCCCATGACAAAAACAACCATCGTGTTGCTTTTCCTCATGTCTGTTTGGAAGGGAATGTTCGGGGGAGCACACCAAATTGCGCAACCCAAGTCTGAAGAAGTTGAATTGCAAGATTACGCGCCTGTTGGCAACACAGGCGGATGGGTCTTGCTGGGTCAGCGTTTGTATGTGACCGATAACAGCGGCGCAAGCTGGCAAGACATCACGCCAGACGGGTTGGCCGAGGCGCGGGCACACGCCATTCTGTTCGCAGATATGCGGCGCGGCTGGGTTGCCATCGCCAAAGAAGACTATACGCTGGCCCAGACAGAAGACGGCGGCAAAACATGGCGCAGCGCCGCCCTGCCCGTCTCTGGCGATGACGCCTCGTTTGCGCCCGCGTCTATGCAGTTAAGCCAAACGCCAGATGGCGCGTTGCTGCTCTACATCCGCCGCGCCACCAGCGGCGCTTTTCGCATGGGCGTGTGGTGGCTCTCTGCAGATGGCGGCGCGAACTGGACACGCGCAAGCGAACCGCCGCCGCTTTCACCCGCCGGAGATGCCATCACCACCCCAAAGAATTTGCAAAAAATAAAAAGCGCCGGACGCGGCACAGCGTGGGCCAAACAGGTGGATGGCGCATGCGTTGATGGAAGCTGCAAAACCACCACGATGTTATTTGCCACGCACGATGGCGGAACGACCTGGCAAAAAATGCAGCTCCCGGTTGCCGGGGGGCTGGCAGATGGGTTGCTGGCCGAGCAGACCATTCTCATTGGGCAAGGGTTTGATGTTTGTGATGCGCCATCGTTGAATGATTTACAAACGTGGCGCAACAATGGCCCCTACCGCGCGGTGAATTTTTATATTGGCGGCGCGGCGCGGGGCTGCGCCAACACGCTGCTAAACGCGGCTTATCTCTCGCGCGCCGCGGCGATGGGCTGGGTATTCATCCCCACCTGGGTTGGGCCGCAAACGCCCTGCTCGGTGTTTTCCAAAAAGTTCAGCAGCGATGTAAACGTAGCCAACGCGCAGGGCAAGGCCGAAGCCGAGCAGGCGGCCTCGCGGGCGATTTCGCTGGGGTTGGGCAGCGCCACCACCCCAACCGTGATTTATTACGACCTTGAGGCTTACCCAGTGAGCGACGCCAATTGCCGGGCCGCGGCGCGGGCATTTATGGATGGCTGGACGCAGCGCATGCGTGAGCTGAAGCACATTCCGGGCGTGTATGGCGCAGCGTGCGGGTCGGCGGTGGCCGAGTTTGTGGGTCTGGCGCACATCCCCCAATCTGTGTGGCTGGCCTACTGGACGCGCAGCGCATACGACCCGGCCATAACCGTTTGGGATGTGCCATGCGCGGGCAACGATGTGTGGTCTAACCATCAGCGCTTGCGGCAATATACAAATTCGCACGATGAAACGTGGGGCGGCGCGACGCTGGAAATTGACAGCAATGTGCTGGATGGGCCGGTGAGCGGCTCGGTGTTTACGCCCATGCCAAACAAAAATTTGTTCCTGCCAATACTGCTCAGACAAGGGCGGTAACACCCATCGTTCACCACCAGCTATACGCAAAAATTAAGACCACGCAATATGGCAAACTCTTGCAAAAAACTTGCGCGGAGGATGGCGCTGGGGCTGGCCTTGAGCCTGGCGCTCAGCCCAGCTTTCGCGGCGGTGGCCGCGCCCGCGCAAGACTTCACCGGCGGCAAAAAAATTATGGCGATGGGGGATTCCATCACCTTTGGCTACAGCGGCAACCCAGATTACCCGGCTGGCGCATTTGGCAAGCGGTTTGGCGGCTACCGCGGCATTTTGCAAAACGAGCTTTACAAAAGCGGGTGCGGGTTTGATTTTGTGGGGCGTAACACGTTTTACGGCGAGTTGCTGGGCGATATTGAACACGAAGGCTGGCCGGGTTACAAGTTGGATGACCTCAAGATTGCGGCTGAGAGCGCCATCCCCATGTTTCGGCCGGATGTGGTTTTGTTTATGGGCGGCACAAACAACATTTACGATCTGGATGACGCGGGCGCGGTGGCCGCATCGCTCAAACTCAGCGACACGATTGCCGCTATTTTCGCGCTTAAGCCGGATGTGGCTTTGTATGTGGCGCAAATTTCGCCGGTGAACAACACGGTTTACCCCAACAACCGCGCCCAAATGTATAACAATTTGATCCCGCCCATCGTGGCGCATTACGCGGCGCAAGGGTACGCCATTCATCTGGTAGATCAATTCAGCGGGCTGGCAAACGCGGTTGGGCCAATGCAAGAAAAGTGGTATGAGTTTTTTGAGGATGGCGAACATCCGCTGGAGCCGGCGTTTGGCTACCTGGCGCGGGCGTGGCGAGATGCCATGGTGGCGCATGGTGATTGCGCCCGGCCAGAGGGGTTTGAGGTCGCTCGGTTACCCATCAAACCAGATGCGGCGGCCAGCGGCCAGCGGCTGGTTGATTGTGTGATGAACGCGGGATACCGGCTGGGCGAGACCGGCTATGACCCGTTTGTGCGCAACAAAACCAATTACGGCACAACTTTTCGGCTGAACAATATTTTGTATCCCAGGGGTCTGGGGCAAGAGGCGTTTTCGCGCCAATGTTTTGATGTGTCGCCGACCTGCAACATTTTTCACGCAGAAGTTGGGCTGGATGACGTATCCAGCGGCGCGTATGCCAGTTTTCAAATTTACGTGGATGATGCGCTGCTGTTTGAAAGCCCGCAAATGAATCAGGGGGCGGACACGCTGGCGGTGAACGTGACGCTGCCCGCCACCGGCCATTTGCTCTCGCTGGAAGCGCGGCCAGACACGACCCAAAGCGGCACGTATGCCGACTGGGCCAACGCCAGCCTGCTGTGCCCGGCGTTGCCCACGCCCACGCCCACTTCAACGCCAACCGTTACGCCATCCCCCACCCCAACGCTGACACCAACGCCCGCGCCGCGCTGGGATTTGTTTTTGCCGGTGATGATGCGCTGATAAACCCGTTTGGCGGCTCAATGCGGGTTCAACTCGCCCGCCTCAACCGCAATATCCAGCCAGTTCTCGCGCAGGGGGATGGGGCACGTGGCGAAGTTTGTAAATCCGCACGGCGGGGTGAACGCGCGGTTGAAGTCCAACACCACCTCGCCATTTTTCACGCCCGCGGTCTGCAAGAACCGCCCTGCCCCATAAGTTGTTTTGGCGCTGGTCAAATCGCGGAAGTTGATAAACAGCCCTTGCTCGGCCGTGCCAGAATCTGCCACCAGCCGATGGGTTTTGCCGCCAAGCTCAAACTCGGCCACGCCTGGGCTGAGCGACTCCTCTTGAAATCCTTCCAGCACGGTGTCTATGAGCAATTTGCGCGGCGCGGCATACGGGATGAACCGCGCCATGACCCGATATTCTTCTTTTGGCTCGTACCACTTTAGCCCGTGAAAATGTTTGCGCTCCTCGCTGTTCGCATCCCACAATCGCACGCCGTAGCGCTGGCCGCGCTTGAGCACCACAAACACCAAGTCGTTGAGTTTCACGCTCGTGGGCGCGCCATCGGCATCGCTGCGCAAAATCGCGGAGGTGATCGGTTTGTCATCCGCGGTCACACTCACGCCAGCATTCACGCTCAACGAGGCAACGCCGTCATGAAAGTGAATCACGCCCACCTGCGCGGGCGCTGAACCCGCAGGCAGGGGCACATCGCACGCGGGGTCGCCGCCAATGCTATTTGCGCCATCCTTCAGCCAAAACAAACCAGAAACGGCCAGCCAGCCATCGGGTTTTTTCAAATTTGTCTCGCGCTGTTCGCGCCAGCTTTGGGTTTCTTGGATGAACGGTGTGTTTTGCATGGATGGAATGATAACGGATGGCGTTGAATATTTTCGCCATTCTTAACAGATTTGTGGTTTATTCACGCCCAACTGAACACCTCAATAAAAAAAGCCGGGGACGCTGGCATTATGCCAACATCCCCGGCTATACGGAGTGGGACTTCCGACGTGAAAGACTAGTTCACGCTTTGGCGGAGCGCGGTCATCTTCGCGGCCACGCTGCCATCAATGACCTTGTCTCCAACTTTAACAACCAGACCGCCCAAAATGGACGGGTTGACATCAAACGAGACATCGCCAAGATTGCCAATTTGGCGACCGAGATCAGCCTTCACACCGGCCTGCTCATCGGCGCTCAGCGGCAACGCGCTGGTCACAGAAACCGAGCCGCCCTGGGCCACATTCACGCCGGCTGGCACTTTGCTAAAGAACTCGTTGATGAGCGCCTTCTGGCGGTTGGCATCCAGCGATTCGCCCACGATCTTGTTGGCGGCGGCCATGGAAATGGCGGCTACCTGACCGCGCAGGTCGCCCAGCATTTGGTTGCGCTGAGCCACCGCGTCAATTTGCGCCTGAGCGCGAATCTTGTCGGCGTCGACGTGCGCCTCTTTGCGCAGGCGGTCAATCTCGGCCTGAGCGCTTTGCAGGGTCTCGGTGCGCAGTTTTTGCGCCTCGGCCCCGGCCTGCTGCATTTTGGCCTGATAGTCCTTCTCAATGTTCGCCAGCTTTTCTTCGGCCATGCGGGCGTTTTCCATGGAGTCGTCAATCTTCTTGCGGCGGGCATCCAGGTTCTTGAGCACTGGGCGAACCAACGCGCCATTCAGGAAATACATGATGAGCAGAAAGTTGACGATCTGCGCCAGAATCTGGACAAGGTTAATGCCCAGCCCTTCCAGCGCCCCGCCGCCTTCCGCGTATCGGATGGTGGTTGCAAGGATATGCATGGTAAGTATTGGTTATTGGTTATTGGTTATTGGTTGATGAAATTCCGGCCTGCCAGAGCGCCATCAACCAACAACCAATAACCAACAAAAATCAGAATGCGAACAGCAGAAGAAATGAAATAACCAGCGCGAAAATGGCGAGCGATTCGGCGAACGCAATCGCCAAAATCATGTATGTTTGAAGTGTGTTGGTCACTTCGGGGTTGCGGCCAATTGAGATGAGCGCGCCCAGACCGGCCAGACCAATGCCCACACCGGGGCCAATCATGCCAGCGCCACCGGCAATGCCGGCGCCAATTGCCTTACCCAGAATTTTTGCAGCTTCGAGTTCCATTTATAAGTTCTCCTCTTTAGGTTTGAATCTTGATTTAACTTTTTTATCTATGTGGATAAACAAGACGAACGCGATTAAATCTCTTATCCCGCGAATTTTGTTTATCCACGTTAAATTACTTTTAATGCTCCGAATGCGCTACCGCCAGCGAAGTAAACACGGTGATGAGCATGAGGAACACAAACGCCTGAATAACCGCCACGCCGAACTCCAACCCCAGGAACACGGTTGGAATAAACACGGGCAGGATGGACATCATCACGAGCACAAGCACGGTTCCGGCAAACATGTTGCCGAAAAGTCGGAATGAGAACGAGACGATGCGGATAAATTCGGAGAGCAATTCCAAAATGCCCACGACGGCGGAGATGTTGCCAATCAAGCCGCGCATCATGCCGGTGCGGCCCTGCTCCAGCGCGTGGCCGTTAAAGAACCGGCTGAAGTAGTGGCTGCCATTGGCCTTAATGCCCTGAATTTCGATGAAGATAAACGCCACCAGCGCCAGCGCCAGCGTGGTGCTGAGCGAGGACGTTGGGCGGCGCAGATACGGGATCATCGCGTAACCGCCCACGTGGGCCTCTGCGCTCACAGACGTGGAGGCGACCAGCTCGCCATACTGGCTTTGCGCAAACGGCTTGTAGCCGCACACTTTCTCGTAGCTCTCGCCTTCCTTCACTTCCACGCCGGTGATCAAAGCGGTGGGGTTATGCTCGCTGCCCACATTCACCGCGCACCAGCCGCGCAAACCCGCGTGGGCTGGCTCCAGCTTGCCGATGGATTCCACGCCGGGGACAAGCTCCAGAAACCCAGAAATGAGAATAAACAGGAAGGCCGACACCGCGATGGGCACAACCGCCTTCGTGCGCGCACCCAGGGTTGGGAGCATGTAATTTTTGTAGAGCAACTCCACAAACGATTCCAGCGCGTTGCCCATGAACGTGGTCACCCGCCCGCCGGTGATGCCCGACTTGGCGGCCAGCACGATGATGATGATGATCGCATCCACAATCAGCGTGGTGAACAACGTGTTGGTCATATCAAATTGACCCAGCACAGGCAGATTTGCGATTGGGAACAGCGTTTCCGCTGGCACCACAATGTTGGGGATGAACGACTTGAACAGCACCGGTTGCCCATTGATGGGAATGGTGAAACTGCTCAGTTTTACGCCGATAAAAATGGCGATTGCGCAGATAATTAAAAATCGTAAGTTTTTGCTCATGTTGTTTATAAAACCCTAAAAGCGGCGCAAACCCGTGTCGCCTGTCAGGTTAAATTTCACTTTGTTTTTCTTCTGTCTGATTGGGCTGCGATTCCCGCGCCGTTTCATCCACCCAGTTCAAATATGCCTGTCTCGATTTTTTAGCCGACCGCATCGCCAGCCAGTATGTCAAAAACACCGCCACTGGCAGGCTTACCACACCCAGCCCCAGCGTCAGCAGCGGGCGTGTGCCAAACCGCGCATCCAGCGCCAGACCCAGCACAATTGCGCCAATAATCACGCCGCCAACCACCAGCAAAATCTGCATCATCATCATGGCGACCACCGACGGTGGGAAAGCCTTTGACATGATGACCAGCGGATTTTCTTTCTTCATGACTGGTCGGGCAATTTTACCAAATGAGTTCTTGCAATGTGTAATGTGTAAGGTGTAAGAAGGCGCATCATAACCGCATCATTTATTCATTGCCCACTTACACCTTACATATTAGACTAATTGCTCAAAAACGCCTTTGCCGCCTCAAGCGCAAGGTTGTACACCGGCGTAGCGCCCACCAGTGTTGCAATTGTGCCAATGGCGCACACCACAATCACAAACATAGTGGCTGGCGCGACCTTGAGCGGCGTGTTGTCCTTCGCGGTCTTATCCACATACATGGCCTTGACCACACCCAGATAGTAATACACCGAGATCAGCACGTTGATCACGCCGACCACGACCAGCCCCACCATGCGCGGGTCATTTGCCGCGCCCGCGATGGCCGAGCGGAACAAATAAAATTTGCCCGCAAAGCCCACCATCGGCGGCGCGCCCAACAAGCTCACCATTGCGGCCACCATTGCCAAAGCCAAATATGGCGAGCGGCGACCCAACCCGGCAAAATCTTTGTAATTCTCACCGCCCACCCGCTGAGAAATCACGCCCACCACCGCGAAGGCGGCGATGTTGGTGATCATGTAGGTGGCAAGGTAAAACACAATCGCGGCCAGCGCCTGAGGAACGGTATCGCCTCTCACGTTAGCAAAGGCAGCCACGCCAATAAAAACGTAGCCCGCCTGCCCCACCGATGAGAACGCCAACATGCGCTTGACGCTGGTTTGCACCGCCGCGCCCAGGTTGCCCACAAACATGGTCAGAATGGCAACCGGGATCATGAGATACGGCCACACATTGCCCGCCGCGCTATACTCCGGCGTAAAGGCGCCCTCCAAAAAGCGCAGCATGATGGCAAACCCGGCGGTTTTAGAAGCCGTGCTGATAAACCCGCTCACCGGGGTTGGCGCGCCATCATATACATCCGGCGCCCAGAAATGCAGAGGCACTGCGCTGGTCTTGAACAAAAAGCCCACCACAACCATGATCATGGCGGCGATGCCCAAATACCCGCCAGCGCCCAACTCAAACGCCTGCTGAATGCTCGTGTAATTGGTGCTGCCCACGATGCCGTAAATCAGGCTAAGGCCATACAGCATGACGGTGCTGGTGACGGCGCCAAACACAAAATATTTCAGCCCCGCCTCGGAGCTGCGCTTGTCATCGCGCATAAACCCGGCCAGCAGGTAGAGGGAGATGGAGGCGACTTCGGTGGCCAGATACAACAAAATCATGTCGTTCGCGCCAGCCATCAGCCCCATCGCCAAAACGGCCAAAACAAGCAAGGCGTAAAACTCGCCGCCCGCCCGCGCGGGCCGGAAGTCTACGGTTAACAGCGCGGTGAACGCGCCCGCCAGCAGGAAAATGCCGCGCATCACAGATGTGAACAGATCGTAGCGCATCATGCCGCCCAGCACAGCCGCGCCCATGTTTGGCGGGGGGGCTGTCGCAACAGAGAACGCCAAAATAGCAATCAGCCCAATGGCGGTGATGAACCCCAATTCGCGGGGATTGTTGTTGCCGCGTTTGGTGAGCAGGTCTAGCGCAAGAATGCCCAGCGCCAGCGCCAGCAGCAAAATTTCCGGGGCAACCGCGCCCAGTTGACTTAGGTCGAGTGGTGATAGTGTCATTTTTTTCTAAAGACCTCACAGGTCTCTGAGACCTGTGAGGTCTGATGATTTCATCCTGCGTTGATCGCTTTCATGATGGCCTGCACGCCGGTTTGAATAACCGACATGATGCTGTTCGGGAACAACCCAACAACAATCAGCACGGCGCAGAACATGACGATTGCGATGCGCTCTTTCATATTCAAGCCGGGCAGTTTCTGAAATTCTGGCGTGGTGGGCTCGGTGAAATACACTTTGTAGCCCACGCGCAATGTCCACGCGGCGGTGATGATAACGGTCAGGATCGCGCCAATCGCCATCCACGCATACCACCAGCTTGTGCCGCCAAACATGAGGTTGGGTGTGCTGGCCGCCTGCCACAACCCGCTCAAAATTTGAATTTCCGCCGGGAAGCCGCTCAGGCCGGGCATACCCATCGCCGCAAGGGCGCCGATGATCCACGCCACCGCCGCCAGCGGCATCACCCGCGCCATGCCGTTGAGCACGTTGATGCTGCGCTCATGCGAGCGCTCGTAAACGATGCCGACCAAACCGAACATCAAGCCAGTCATCACGCCGCCCGCGAACAGCTCCAGCCCCGCCCCGTTTAGCCCAAGCTCGTTCATGCTGGCGATGCCAAGCAAAACCAAACCCAGGTGCGAGACCGAGGCGAACCCAACGATGTATTTGAGGTCGTTCTGGCGGAAGGCGATCACGCCGGCATAAATCACGTTCATGAGGCACAAAAAGACGACAACCGGCAGCCAATACTTCGCGGCTTCGGGCATGAGCTGAACGCCAAAGCGAAGCGCGGCATACGCGCCGGTGGCCTTCAACACGCCGCCATGAAGCATGGAGACGGCGGTCGGCGCGCTCGCGTAGCCATCGGGTGACCAGTTGTGCAGCGGCCACAAAGAGGCCAACACGCCAAAGCCCACAAACACCGGCAAAAACCATAGGCGGGTGGTGGCGATGCGTTCTGCGGCGGGCAAAGCCGCAATGCCAGATTGTATTTTGTAAAAGTCGAAACTCTGACCGGAGGCAAAGTAAATTGCCAGCAGGCCGATGATGGCGACCAGTGAGCCAACGAACAGATAAATCGTCAACTTCATGGAGGCGTATTCCTTGCGCCCGCTGCCCCATCCGGCCACCAAAACATAGACCGGGAAGAGCACCATCTCATAAAAAATCAGGAACAGGAACACATCCAGCGACATGAAGGCGCCAAACACGCCGCCCACCAGCAAAAGCAAGAATGCAAAATACTCGCGCGGGCGGTCGTCTTTTGTCCAGGAGATGAGAACCGCGCCGAACATGACGATGCCGGTGAGCAAAAGCTGCGGGGCGCTAAAGCCATCCACCGCAACGTGATAGCCAATGCCCATGTCTGGAATCCACGGCATTTGCTCCTCGAACTGGAAGCCGCCCTGGGCCCGGTTATACGCAAACGTGACGTACAACGAGAGCGCCAGCGAGATGCCAGACGCGATGAGCGCCACCGTGCGGATGGCCTCGTATTTGTCCCTGGGCATCAGCAGGATGATGATGGCGCCGATCATTGGCGCGAGCATGATGAGTGAAAGAATTGGCAAAGTTGTCATTTAAATTTTTTCTCTGCGCCGTCATTCCCGCGAAAACGGGAATGACGATTTACTTTTTTTGCCCTAATTTATTCCTTAAAGTATTTCGCTAATTACCCTTTTTGAATCAGCAATTTGACCAAAGCCGTGACCGTGTTGTTGATGACGTTGAGCACGAGCGCGGGGAAGATGCCCAGCGCCAACATGCCAACCATCAAGGGGACCACGCCCAAAATTTCTTTGATGTTCATATCTGGCAGCGGGTGATGCACCCATTCCGCGCCCACCGGCCCGTGCAAGGTCTTTTGCAGCGACTTAAGCACGTAAATGCCCGTGACCAGCAGGCCAATCATGCTGAGCACAATCCAGATGGTGAGCTGATCCCACGCGCCGCGAATGACCATGAACTCTGAGACGAAGCCGGCCAAACCGGGCAAGCCCAGCGAACCCATCGCGCAGAAAATCAGGATGGCGCCATACTTGGGCATGATCGTCCACAACCCGCCAAATCTGGTCAGGTCGCGGGTGTGGGCGCGCTCGTAGACCACGCCCACCAGCGCGAACATGGCCGCGCTGGAAAGCCCGTGCGTGATCATTTGCAGCACCGCGCCGTTTGTGGCAATGATGGCGCTCAGGCTGTGGTCAACGGCCATGGCGGCGTGACCCGCCGCTTCGGCCCCGTGCGCCGCCTCTGCCGCGCCGTGCGCCATCTCCTGGGCCACTGGCCCGCCCGCAGACACCAGCGCAACCGCCGCAATTCCCATCGCCACAAAACCCATGTGGTTGATGGAGCTGTATGCCACCAGTTTTTTGAAGTCGTTTTGGCCCCAGGCCGCAAATGCGCCCAGCACAATGCTGAGGCAGGCGAAAATGGCGATGACCACCGCGAAATCGCGAGAGGCCTCTGGGAAGAGCGGGATGACCAGCCGCAAAAAGCCGTAGCCGCCCAGCTTGAGCAAAATGCCCGCCAGCATCATCGAGCCGCCGGTGGGCGCTTCGGTGTGGGCATCGGGCAGCCAGGTGTGCAGCGGCCATACCGGAATTTTGAGGCCGAAGGCGATGGCAAACGCGAAGAACGCGATGGCCTGCCATGTGCCAGAGGGCATCCCCAGCAACCCGCCCAGCGCGTTTGTGCCGTTGGCCTGGAAGGGCCGCCCGGCGGGCGTGAGCAACGTGGCGATGTCAAATGTGTGGCTGGCCAGACCAATCACCTGCGTGGCAAGCAACATGGCCAACCCGGCGAACAGCGTGTAAAGAATGAACTTAAACGAGGCATATTTTCGGTTCGCCCCGCCCCATTGGTTGATGAGGAAGAACATCGGAATCAGGCCGATCTCGTAAAAAATCAAAAACAGAACAAGGTCTAGCGAGACGAATACGCCCAGCACGCTGGTTTGCAGCAAAAAGAACAACGCCGTGTACGCCCTCACCCATTTCTGGTTGTGCATGGAAATGAGCAGCGAGGCTGGCACAAGGAAGTTGGCCAAAACCACCAGCGGAAGGCTGATGCCATCCACGCCCACGTGATAGCTGGCGTTGATCTGGGGGAACCACGTCATTTGCTCCTGGTATTGAAAGCCGCTGTATTGGTGCGAGGCGTAATCGGCAAACAGCCAGACCGAGAGCGCCAGCGGGATGAGGCTGAAAATGACAGCCCCCCACTGAACAAGCTTTGTCTGGCTGCTGGGCATAAGCAACACCAAAATCATGCCGACCAGCGGCAAAAACGTGATGATCGAAAGTATGTTTGACATTTTCGCTATCGTTTATCTTTTTCGAAGGTTCAAAGGTTCGCGTTCAAACCCAAACTTGCAATTTTTAAACACATGAACCCACAAACCAGTTATTTTTTATCTCGCCAAAACGAACAGAAAGAAGCCCACTAAAACCAGCACCGCGATCATGGCCGAGAGCAAATAACCCTGCACCTGGCCTGTTTGCAGATCGCGCAGGAAGTTGCCCAGCCCCTTGAACGCGCGGCCCACCGTGTCCGAGAACCCGGTGATGAACACGCGGTCAAAGGTCTTAAAGCCATCCGCGATAAGGCTGCCAATGGCGAACCCGCCTTCCAAAATTTTGTCAATGATGCCTTTGTCAACCACGCGGGTGTAGTTATCTGCAAGCGCCTGCAAGGGGTTGATGAGAACCGCGCGATACAACTCGTCCCACATCCAGCGGCGGTTTAGGAACGTGTAAAGGCCGCCCAGTTTCTGCACGGGATCGGGAACGCCCACTTCCAGGTTGCGCCCGCTATACACCACCCAGCCCAGCCCCAACCCGCCCAGCGCCACCGCCAGCGAGAACAGCACCGGCACCAGGTTGAAGGCTGGCGCCTCTTCTTTGATGATGAGCATGGGCGTGATGAAGTCCTTGAGCCATCCGGCCAGACCCAGACTCTTAAAAATATCGCCAAAGCCCATAAAATCTTTTGGCACGTTAACAAACCCGGCAAAAATGGCGAAGAATGCCAGCACGATCAGCGGCAGCGTCATGTGCCAGGTGTTCTCGCTGGCGTGGGCCGCCGCATCGGTGCGAGGATGGCCGAAGAAGGTGAGCTTGATCTGGCGGGCGGTGTAAAACGCGGTCATCAGCGCGCTTAGGACCAGCACAACAAACACCAGCGTTGCCAGCGGCTGCCCCTGCCCAATGCCAAAGTGATACGCCTCGGCGAAGATTTCATCCTTGCTCCAGAAGCCCGCCGTAATGAACGGGAAACCAGCCAGCGCCAGGCCGCCAATCAAAAAGGTGATGAACGTGATGGGCATCTTGCTGCGCAGCCCGCCCATGTTGCGCATGTCTTGCGGGTCAAACTCTTCTTTATGAGACGAATGACTGGAGACGAAGGACGGCCCATGCCCGTGCAAATCTTCTGTCTTCCGGCTTCCGTCTTCGATCGCATGGGTATCGTGCCCATGCGCATCATGTCCATGCCCGTCATCCAGCCCCGCCCGCGCGGGGTCGCCATGCTCGTGGTGCCCGGTCACATGCTGGTGGCCGTGCTCCACGCCGTGAATCACCGAGCCGGAACCAAGGAAGAGCAGCGCCTTGAAGAAAGCGTGTGTCAGCAGATGGAAGGCCGCCGCGCCATACGCGCCAATCCCCACCGCCGCCACCATGAACCCCAGTTGCGAAATGGTAGAGAACGCCAGCACGCGCTTGATGTCAAACTGCGCCAGCGCAATTGTCGCGCCCATAAACGCCGTAAGTGATCCAATCAAGCCAATGATGAGCATGGGTGTGTGATTGCCCACCTCGGCAGAAATAGCGAACAAGTTGAAGAACCGCAACAGCATGAAGATGCCCGCGCTCACCATCGTGGCGGCGTGGATCATGGCGCTGACCGGGGTCGGGCCTTCCATGGCATCGGGCAACCACACATGCAGCGGCCACTGGGCGCTCTTGCCCACCGTGCCGCCAAAAATCAGCAAACCAGCCAGCCCAGCCGCAGAAAGACCGGGGATGAGCAGCGCGGGCGTTTCGGCCAGATGCTCCAGCACGGTCTTGTTCATCATCACATCGTGAAAGTTGAGCGAGCCGGTCTGGGTATACAAATAAACCATGCCCAAAATGAGCAGCATATCGCCCACGCGGGTGGTCATGAACGCTTTAACGGCGGCGTTGTAGGCGCTTGGCTTGTAATAGAAAAAGCCGATGAGTGAATATGAGCAAAAACCCATCAGTTCCCAGAAGATGAACAAGCTGAGCAGGTTGTCGCTCACCACAAGCCCCATCATGGAACCGGCGAACAGGCTGAGATACGCGAAGAAGCGCGTGTAGCGCGTCTCGTGAGACATGTAGCCCACGCTATACAAAATGATGAGTGTGCAGGCCAGCGGCACCATGAACAGGAACAACGCGCCCAGCGGGTCAACCGATACGCCCATGCTCAGGGAGGTGTCGCCGGTGGGAATCCACGCGATGCTCCCATGCAGCGGGTTGGTCGCCAGGTCTGGCCGCCCGATGACGCTGAAGACCACTATCCAGGACATGATCAACGAGAGGGCCATCATGCCAACAGCCAGCCATGCGCTGAGGGCGCGCTGGCGGTTGGTGAACAGCGCGATCACCGCAAAGGCGATGATGGGCGGCAGCGGCGCCAGCGCGGTAAGGGTAACGAGGGTGTCTTGAGTCATTTTTTGATAAGTTCAAAGTTCAAAGTGCAAAGTTCAAAGTGCGCGTCGCTGAGACATCGCACTTTGTGCTTTGAACCTTGAACTTGTTCGTTACATCTTCAACAAATCCATCTGTTCCGGGTCAACGCTGCGCATGTTGCGATACGCGGAAATAATCAGGGCCAGGCCAACCGAGGCCTCGGCGGCGGCGACGATGAACACAAAGGCCGCAAACGCCAGCCCAACCGTTGCCGATGGGTTGAGGTAGCGCCAAAACGCGATCAGGTTGATGTTGACCGCGTTGAGCATCAGCTCCACGCCCATCAATATCGCCACCGCGTTTTTACGCGCCAGCGCGCCATACAGCCCAATGCAAAACAGGGCGGCGGCCAGTATCAAAAACCAGGAGAGAGGAATACCATTTAGCATTATGAGTTGTTGGGTATTGGTTAATTTTTAATGCGCGTGTTGCTCGGTGGGCGCAACCTCGGGTGTTGTGATGGCCTCTGCGGCGGCATCGGCGGCCAGTTCCGCCGCAATCTGTTTGCGCTCGGCCAGCACCTCGGCGGGATGGCGCTCGCGGGCCACCCAAATTGCGCCGACCATGGCCAGCAAAATGAGCACGCCAGAAAGCACAAAGGGCAAGGCATATTGGTTAAGGTCCACAAACCCCATCCCCAAATTTGCCAAGATTTGCTCGGAGACGACGGGCAGGCCAGCCGCGCCGCCCGCAATGCGCCACTGCAGCCCGCCAAAATTGCGGCCCAAAAAGTTGATGGCAACCGGGCTGAGCAAGCCGACCAATCCCACGAGCAAAATGCCGCAAATCACGGCCGCCTCGCGCCACTGAGAGTTGCCGCTTTGGCCGCCCATCACCCCGCGTGTGAGCATGACGGCAAAAATAATGAGGATGGAGATGGCGCCCACATACACCAGCACCTGCGCCGCGGCGAAGAAATACGCCTCTAGCAGCACATACAGCGCGGCCACCCCGAAGAATGACAACACCAAAAACAGCGCCGCGTGAAACAGGTTGCGGCGCACCACCACCATCACCGCGGCGATGATTGTGACCAGCCCAAACAGGATAAAAAGTATTTGTCCAAACGTCATTGTATTTTTAACATTGATGAACAAGATCAGCAGGATTTTGAATTTGCATCCTGCGCGCCTCGTTCATCCATGTGAATAAACTATTTCAAAGAAGCCGCCGTTGCCATGTTTTGCGCGCGGCGCTCTGCCAGTGTTTGCTCTTCGGCCAGCCGCAACGCGCGGGTGCGCCGCGCCACCAGCCACAGGCCCATCACCAGAATAAACATCCCCGTGCCACCCAAAATAATCGTCTGGATGATGGGGTGCACCAAAATGCCGCCGTTGGCCGACTGCGCCCCGGCGGTGGTCACAAAAATCTTGCTCAAGAAGGCCACCGCGAGGATGTTGATCAGCGACATCGGCACGAGGAATTTCCAGTTAAAGTTCATCAGCTGGTCCACGCGCACGCGCGGGAGCGTGCCGCGCAGCCACATGAGGAACGCGAGCACCACGCCAACTTTGAGCAGCAGCCACACGTAACCGGGCAGAATCTCCGGGCCAGCATAACCGCCCAAAAACAAGGTGACAAACACCAGCGAGATCGCCAATGTGTTGACGTATTCGCCAAGGAAGAACAGGGCGAACTTCATGCCGCTGTATTCCACGTGAAAGCCCGCCACAATTTCAGATTCGGCCTCCAGCAGGTCAAATGGCGAGCGGCCCGTTTCTGCAATGCCGCTGATGATGAACACCACCGCGCTGAGCGGGAGCATGAGAATAAACGGGATGCCCGCGCCGCCATTTTGGGTGGTTTGTTTGTTGATCACGTCAATCAGGCTCATGGAGCCGGTCAGCATGACCACCGGAAGGATGTTGAGCAGCATGGGAACTTCGTAGCCCACCAACTGCGCCACCGTGCGGAACGCGCCCAGCAACGAGTATTTGTTGTTGCTGCCCCACCCCGCCATGAGGATGGCAATTGTGCTGGCGGAACCAATCGCCACCACGTAAAACACGCCAATGTTGAGGTTTGTGCCCACCACGCGCGGGGCAAACGGAATCACCGCATAGGTTGCCAGCGCAAAAATGGCGATGATGAGCGGCGCGAGGTTATACACCGGGCGGTCGGCATCGCGAGGCGTGGAGTCTTCCTTGGTGAACATCTTGACGCCATCTGCAATGGGCTGGAGCAAGCCGTATGGCCCGGCCTGGTTTGGCCCCACGCGGTCTTGGATGCGCGCCACGAGTTTGCGCTCCATCCACGTGAGAGCCATGAAGCCCAGCGCCGCCGCCGTGCAAATGAGGATGGCGGCCAGCATGGCGATGGCAAAATCTGCGCCGGGGTTTTTACCCAGCAGGCTGTAAATCAAATTGGCAATCGCATCGCCAACGGTGCTAAGAAGGTTATTAAGTGCGTCCATCTTTTAGTTATTGGTTCACGAGTTGGCAGGTTCTAATCCCACTCCAGCACGCCTTTGCGCCAGGCATACACCAGGGCCCCCAGCAAGGTGATTGAAAACACGGCCAGGATAAACACCGAGTAAAGCGGCACTTGCTGAAACGCCACCGCAAAAGGAAAGAGCAATACGCCGCCCACATCAAACAAAACAAAAATGAGGGCAAATAGATAGTATTGCACCCGGAATTGAACCCAGGCGTCGCCCACCGTTTCAATACCGCACTCGTAGGTGTCCAGCTTGGTTTTGGTGGGTTTGTGGGGGCGAAGGAAGGACGCGGCGATGAGCGCCCCGCCCATCAGCACAAGGCCAGCTATGAGCATGGCGCCGACAAATACAAAATCTGTTCTCATGGCAATTCTGATTATAGCCTTAGAAGAAAGTTAAGAATTCAGAATGCTGAATTCATAAATCCTGTTGCGGATGACCATTTTCTGCGTTCTGCGTTCTTAACTCCGAATTTTGAGTTTCGGTTGCGATTTGCCGCACAAGTTGATCGTAAAGCTGCTCTAAACCAAGCTGAAGCGACTGGCCGGCCACGCTAAACGTGTAGGCATTTGAGCCAGACACGGCGGGCGCGCTGGCCGTGTTTTTGCCGTGATAGATCGCCATCAGCCCCGGCACAAGGCTGGCCACCGCGTCTCGGCCTTTGCCAGCTTTGGCCAGCCGCCGCAGCCCGGCGCGGGCATTCTTCAAAAATTCCAGGGTGATGGCTATCGCGCCCGCATCGTGGCTCTTGCCCCGCCCCGGGATCAAAATGCTCAACTTTTTGTCGTGCTGAATGGCGGTGAGGGCGTCAATCCATTTGTCCAAATCGCTGTTCGCATAAAGCACGGGCGGGTCGTCAATGGCGATGTGATCTCCGGCGAACACAAGCCCGGCTTCGCGCGCAAACACAAACGATGAGCCGGGCATCACACCGCCCACATGCAAAATCTCAATGTTCACCGGCTGGCTGCCCGCCGCCAGCGTCATTTTTTCGCTAAACGTGAACTCTGGCAAAATGCCGCGCTTGCGCAGCTCAAACGCAGAGAGCGGCTCTGGCGAGCGCGGCTGGGCGGCTTCCAGCGCGGCAAAAAGCTGGGTAAAGCCCGCATCCTGAATGATGGTGGGCACACCGATGACTTTTGGCGCGGGCTTGTCTACCGGCGCCAGTAGTTTGAGCGTATCACCACTCACCCGCTCTGGCGAGGTGAAGATGATCCAGCGCAAGGGTTTGTTGGTCACACCAGACATGCCAGCCCGCCAGTCGGCCAGCTCGGATGCCTGCATGGGCAGATCAACGGCGATGGCGCAATCGTCGGTCACAATCAGGCTGACGTTTGCGCCGTCCTGCATGGTCATTACGTGCGCCGTTACGCCGGGGCTGCGGGTAGGTATATTTTCAACTGTCATATGAACTACCCGATTAGACCATTAAGCGCGTGAAATGGCAAATTTCTTGTTATGGTTTGATGAGCAACGCGCGCAGTTCCGCGTTCATCAACGAACAACAAACGCCTACCACATCGCGTCAACTGTTTCGGCCAGCGTCACGGGATCGCGCGAGAACGCCAGGTGTTCGGTGAGCGGGGAAGTCACCCGGTGGATGTGGCCCTCGGCCACGCACTGGGCAATTTCGGGGTCGTGGTCGGCAAACTTAGCCATCCCAACGATGGAGCAACCATCATCCGCGTCCCAGCGCGGAACTTCCTCCAAAGCGTTGGAGACATAATACAAAATAGATTTGCTATACACCTGCCGCAAGGTGTCTTTGCGTTCCGCCTCATCCGAGAGCGTATACAACCGCAGCTTTTGCAGCGCGTTTTGTCGCAAAAGCGAAATGTAGGTGCGTTTGAAAAAATCGCTGGTGATGCCGGGCGCCCACAACGCCGCGGTTTTAATGCCAAGACCATAGCCGGTTTCCCCGGCCAGAGGGCCATCCCCAATGGCTTTGCAGGCCAGCAACTGCGCAAACGGCGCGAGCAAAATGCCGCCCGCGCTGTGCCCCACCAAATGAAACTCCCAGCCAGCCGCCTGCCCGTTTTGGCCGAGGAGTTGCGCGGTTTGCCGCGCCCCACCCTGCGGCTGTGCGCTGGCAAGCAGCGCGTTTTCCTTCATCTCATCCCAAATTGGTTTGACGGGTGGCCGACCCGCCTGCTCCAGCCAGTCATCCATTTGCTCACGGGCGCTGCGCGTTATCATCTCTGCCAGCGCGTTTGCAAGGCTGTCAAAAAAGCCGCTGCGCCAAATAAAAAAAATGGGGTAAATCTGCGCGTCCAAAAAAGTTTTGCGCCACACCGCCGCGTGATCCATCCCCGATTGCGAATCGTTCATGCCGCCGTGCGCGTAAAACGCCACACGCTTGCGCGGCCAGTCGCGCATCACCGCAGGCATGGTGACGTTGATCATTTCACGCAGCTCATCTGGCGTGGTGCGCCAATCGGAGATGCCTTCTTGCTTCAACAAGCCATCATTTCCAAGATGAATAACGTGATCCTTAATGGTGGTCATGATTCGCGCTAAAATCACTGGCATGAACGCATTCAACAAGTTTTTCACTATCCTTGGCCTGATAGTTTTGCTGGCGACTCTCAGCGTGGCCCTTATTGTGCCATCAATTTTCATTAATCTCATTCAAGTTGCGGCCAACTCGCTGCACACTTTGCTGTTTGCCAACATGGCCGATGCGCCCGGCGCGCGGCTGCTGGTGCGGGTGGCGCTGGCGGCGCTGTTCGCGCTCATCATCCTGTTCATTTTGTTTTTAGAGTTTCGCCGCCCGCGCCCCAAGACGGTTGAGGTGGCGCAGGAAAGCGGCGGCAAGGTGCGGGTGATGAACGAGACCATTGAGCGCAAGCTGCAAGACCAAATCGAAGGGCTGGGCGACATGGTTAACGCCAAAGTGAAGGTGAGCGAGAAAGGCAAGGCCGCGGTGAACGTGAGCGTGGAGGCGTTCACCACCCAATCTGGCGACCCCATTGCCAAAGGCACAGATGTGGCCCGCGTGATCTCGGATGTAATTGAGAATCAGCTTGGGCTGCGGCTGGCCAGCAAGCCAACGGTGGTGGTTAAGAACAGCCGCGCCAAAAACGGCAAACCGCAAACAACCATTTTGCCGTCCCAGTCCGCTCCATCCATGTCCCTCACAACATCCGACGAGACATCAATAACAACCAATTAAAAACAACCAATTAAAAATCAAGCGAAAGTTGCCCGCTTAATTTTTAATTTTTAATTTTCATGACGAATGAGCTTTCTCTTCCTTCGCAGATTGAATGTCTGCTCTACGCGGCTGGCGAGCCGGTTCAAATCACGCAACTCGCCACCGCGCTGGATGTGAGCGTGAAAGACATTGAGGCCGCGGTGGACGAGCTGAATAAGCTGTGCGAAACGCGCGGGATGCGCCTGCAGCGCCAGGGCAACAAATTGCAGATGGTGACCGCGCCGGAGATGGCCGAGCGCGTGCAAAAATTTCTGGGTTTGGAGGCCACCAACCGCCTGTCTACCGCCGCGCTGGAAACGCTGGCGATCATCGCCTACAAACAACCCATCACCAAACCACAACTGGAAATGCTGCGCGGCGTGAACTGCGATGGCGTGGTGAACACGTTGGAAATGCGCAGCCTGATTCAAGATTTGGGCAAGGCAGATAGCGTGGGGCACCCCACCCTGTATGGCGTATCGTTCGATTTTTTGCAATATTTTGGCCTCAAGGGCACCCACGAGCTGCCCCCGGTGGACAAACTGGCCGAGATTTTGCATGTCACCGCGCCGCAAACCCCTGCCCCGGTGGATGAAGCCCCGGCTGGCGAAGGCGAAGCGGTGAGCGAAGAAACCCCGCCCGCCGAAGCCCCATCCGCCGAAGAAACACACCCCGAACCCGCACTCATCCCCACCCAGCAGGAAGGGGAAGCGGAGTGAACCCGCAGCGATTTTTAGTGGCCGCCGGGCTGGGGTCGCGCCGCGCCTGCGACAAACTCATCAAAGAAGGGCGCGTCACGGTCAACGGCCAGCCATTGGTTTTTGGGATGGAGCTGAGTGATGGCGATGATGTGCGGGTGGATGGCCGCCCGTTGCGGGCGCAAGCCGCGCATGTCTACCTCATGCTCAACAAACCCGCGGGCTACATTTCAGATCGCGGGTCGCATTTGCACCCCAGCGCGTTGGATCTGGTGAAGATCGCCGCGCCCGGTTTGCACGCCGCCGGGCGGCTGGACCAAGATGCCACCGGCCTGCTCTTTCTCACCAACGATGGCGAGCTGAGCTACCGGCTCACCCATCCTAAATTTGAGCATGAGAAGGAATACCGCGTGCTGGTGGAGGGCATCCCCAACGGCGAAGACTTGCAGCGCTGGCGCGATGGCGTTTTGCTGCACGGCGAAACCGAAAAAACCGCCAAAGCCGAGGTGAGCCTGTTTGGCCCCCGCGCCCGCGAGGGGGCGGACGCAAGCAATACCTGGCTGCGCGTGATCTTGCACGAGGGCCGCAAACGGCAAATCAAGCGCGTGGCAAAGCACATCGGCCACCCGGTAATTGAGTTGCAGCGCGTGCGGATGGGGCGGCTAAAATTGGGCGACCTGCCCATCGGCCAGTGGCGGCATTTAACCGAGAAAGAAGTGGGGGAGTTGAAAGGCTCGTAGCGCTCCGGGCGCTACCCGGTTTTCTGGAAAGACAAGCGCCCAGAGCGCCTAAAAAAATGAAAAACACGCACAAAACGCATAACGCGC
>Ga0154020_10000916_pt1 | contig 36341 bp, 31 predicted proteins | sample Klosneuvirus_201_FD_109709 | JGI IMG/M metagenome (GOLD analysis project Ga0154020, IMG submission 109709) | Active sludge microbial communities from wastewater, Klosterneuburg, Austria - Klosneuvirus_20160825_MG | ecosystem: Engineered > WWTP > Aerobic digester > Activated sludge | place...
AAATTAATGACAAAAAATCGTTGATAAGTGCCATACAATTTGTTCTAATTTACACTTTATTGGATTTACTTTTGCTGTTATGGAAGAACAAGTTCAGGAAAAACGCAAACAAAGAGGATTGATCTTATGGGTTATTGTTGTGCTGCTGATGGGCACAAATGCATATGCCCTTTGGTTGTACTGGAAAGAAAAAAATAAATTGGTTGAGCAAAAGATTGTTACCGAAAAAATATATGTGGAACGCGATAATGTGCAGGCGGATTTGATTGTGCTTCAAAAAGAATATGAGGAGTTGCAAACCTCTGATGCTAAAATGCAGGTTGAAATTGAAGAAAAGAAAGCCAGGATTGCGGAGTTGATAGAGGAAGCGAAAAAACATAAAAACGATGCAAAAACCATTGCCAGTTTAAGAAAGGAAACTGAAACCCTGCGCAGCATCATGATAGGCTACGTTCACACCATTGATTCGTTGAATACCCTGAACATTCAACTGAAAGAGGAAAAACAGACCGTGATCAAAAAGCTGGGTGAGGAAAAAGAAAAACAAAATGTGCTGATCAAAGAGAAGGAAGAATTAAAATCCACCATTGCTAAAGGCTCAGTGCTGAATTGTTTTAACATTGTTGCCAAGGCCGTATCCTTTAAAAAGTCAGGCACCAAGGAATCTGAGACGACTAAAGCCAAACGCACACAAAAAATAAAAGTGTCGTTTACCTTAGGTGAAAACAAGATCGCTAAAAAAGGAGAAAAAACTGTTTATGTGCGGATCATGACACCGGACGGAAAAGAGTTAGCCAAAAGCTACGACGATTCGTATAAATTTAATTTCGATAACAGTAGCGGGTATTTTGCAGGAAAGGAAACACTAAACTATGCCAATTCCGAAATAGACGGTGTTACCTATTGTGAAGGCATGGGCGATTATGTGCCGGGCACTTATATTATTGAAATAACCTGTGATGGGGTTGTGGTTGGCAATACCACCCTAAAATTAGATTAATCTTCTCCCGGTCGTTTATGCCGTTTGAATCCAAAAGATGGCGAGACAACACCTTGTAATTTTGCTGATTTTCTGGTTTTGTTATTTTTGGTCTAAATTAAATCCTTACCCAAATGAAACAATTTTTACCGGGTATCACTTACCGTTTAATCAACTTCAGACAATTGCTGTTTGTATTTATTCTAATTTATTCTGAGTCCCAGGCCCAGTTGTATGTATCCAATTTTAAGGAACTTCAGGACTTGCAGAAATATCCAACCTATGCTATAATGAAGGATCTGGATTCGGACCTGGCAAAGGAATACATGAACGTACTGGAGGAGCAATGGACATACAACAAAATTCGCTTCATAACGGCCGGTGACCTGCTTCATTACCTGAGCCCAAATGCTACCTACTTGAGCATTACCTATGAGATTCGCTCTAACGCCCCGGTTGGCTTTTACAGCAAGGGCGGCGGGCTTATGTATTTAGAACTCTGGTCGTGTAACAGCAAATTCATCGACAAGCTAAAATCACACAAAGTAGTGAGCTTTTTTGACAGAACAACTTACGCCAGAGTCAGTATGGATGTTGTGTCAGATACTAACATCAATTTTATTTTTAACCAACTGGATCTGCCTTACGGAAAGGGCGGAAACATTGCCAACTGGAGTCCGGGATACTTAAAAAACTACATCCAGATCATCACAGGATTTATTAATAGCCAGGAAACGATTCAATACTATCATGTTGAGCAAAAAAAGAAGGAGTTAACAAAGCTCAGGAAGGATACGCTTTTTATTGATGAGCATGTGTTGCAGATTAATGCCAGAAACACAAAAAAGCCTGAAGGCTTGCACGATCCCAAAGAACTTCTCCGCGACTATGGCTTCAGTTATAAGTTGCTTGAAGGAACCAGCCTCAGCACAAAAATTCTTGATGCTCAGCGGGTGTTTTTTTATCTGCTGCCATCCTATGGAAAAAATTTTTTCCATCTCATGATTGTGAACGCCGTTACCGGAGAAATTGTATATGCGATGTCGAAGGGTTCAACAGCATCTGTAAGCTCTAAGGAGTTTCGTAAAATAGCTCAGAGTATCCCTTGAGGATTAAGCGTTGGTTATGACCAACAGCATTCGTTTAACCTCGCGTAATGTAATCTTGAAGGTTGTCAATGATGTTTTTCTGTTCTTCGATGATGAATTTCACAAGGTCGCCAATCGATACCAAACCAATCAATTCACCATTATCTAGCACTGGCAGGTAACGCACGCCTCCAGTCATTTTCGACATACAATCCGATATGTTGTCGTCTGAAGAAATGGTGCTTGGGTGGGTTTCCATAATTTCGCCAACTGTAATTTCGCGCGATGAGCGGCCTTTTACAATTACCTTGCGGGTGTAATCCCTTTCTGTAAACAACCCGGCAAATTTTCCATCTTTGACGACCAGCAGGGAGCCCAGGTTTTTATCAACCATAAGTTGTATGGCATCGAACACAAGCATGTCCGGCGCAACAGTAAATAGGTTTTTTGCTTTTTGTTGAAGTAAATGCTTCACTTGTTTGCTGTTCATCATAACCTCCTGCTTAGTTTATTAGAACTAAGTTAAGCAATGGAACACACTTTGTCAAGGGGCAAACATAAACAGGACGACCATTGGGCTTTGCCCTGACTGAAAAATGGTGTTACAACAGCATTCAGCCTTAGATGATCAACATCACGTCTCCGTAAGAGTAGAAACGGTATTTTTCCTTGATGGCTTCTTTATAGGCCTTCATTACCAGATCGTATCCTCCAAAGGCGCTAACCATCATAAGTAGCGTACTTTCAGGCATGTGAAAATTAGTGATCATGCTATTGGCAATGTTGAACTCGTAGGGTGGAAAAATAAATTTATTGGTCCAGCCTACATAAGGGTTTAAATGCCCGGTTGTTGACACTGAAGTTTCAATGCCGCGCATAACAGTAGTGCCTACTGCGCACACTTTTCGCTTTTTGTCTTTGGCAGCGTTTACAATTTTGCAGGTATCGCTTGAAATGAGCACTTCCTCGCTTTCGGTTTTGTGTTTGGTAAGGTCTTCAACTTCTACCGGCCTGAAGGTGCCTAAGCCAATATGCAAGGTCATGGGAGCAAATTGTACACCTTTAATTTCAAGACGTTTCAGCAATTCACGGCTAAAGTGAAGCCCTGCTGTTGGTGCAGCCACGGCACCTTCGTTTTTAGCAAATACAGTTTGATAACGGTCGATATCTTCCGGCTCAGCGGCACGTTTAATGTATTTGGGCAGTGGGGTTTCACCAAGGTCATAGAGTATCTTCCTGAACTCCTCATAGCTGCCATCATACAAAAAGCGCAGGGTACGGCCCCTTGAGGTGGTGTTGTCAATGACCTCGGCTACCAGGTTGTCGTTTTCCCCGAAATACAATTTATTACCGATGCGGATTTTTCTGGCCGGATCTACCAGTACATCCCACAAACGGCTTTCGGCATTGAGTTCACGCAGCAGGAAAACCTCGATTTTGGCACCGGTTTTTTCCTTATTTCCATACATTCTGGCAGGAAATACCTTGGTATCATTAAGGATCATCACGTCTCCATCATCAAAATAGGTGATAATGTCCTTGAATTTTTTGTGAGAAATTTTGCCTGTTGCCCTCTCCAATACCATCATACGGGCATCTTCACGGTTTTTTGCAGGGTACTCTGCCAAAAGTTCCTTGGGCAGATTAAATTTAAACATCGATAACTTCATAGCGCTTTCTTGGTTCCGTAGGATTAGTCAGCTATTTCTGAAAGGTTGGGCCGGGGAGGGGGTGTATCAGTACCAGGCTCAAAATAGTACTGATCAGGAAATAAATGGCATAATCTTACGGGATTAATTCGGCCGCAAAATTAATATAATTTGGAGGCGAAGGGTACTAAATTTTGCAAAAAAGCCCCTTTTTAAGGTTCTGATGTGAAAATACTTGATTTTTAGATACTTTTATGCGATTTCTTAGCCCCCCTTCATGCATTATTTCAAAAAAACACGTCTGTTTTTCCTTCTTTTGCTTTTTGCTTTTAGCCTTAGCCTGGTTTATTCTTTTACCAGAGATTACTTTGCCATTAGTAAAAACCTCGACATTTTTAATGCCATTTACAGGGAACTGAACATGTCTTATGTGGATGAGACCCGTCCCGGAAAACTCATGAAAACCGGCATCGACGCCATGCTTAACTCCCTTGATCCTTATACTGTTTATTTTACTGAAGACGATCTTGAGGAATACAAATACATTACCACAGGAGAATATGGTGGCATTGGGGCCAGTGTACTTGAAATAAACGGTGAATTTTATGTTGATGAGCCCAGGGAGGGCTTCACGGCATTTAAGGCTGGGATCAGAGCAGGTGACAGAATCTTGTCAATTAATGGAAATGTTCTTGAAGGAAAAAATTACGAAGCCATTTCAGGTTTACTACGCGGAAATGCCGGCACACCAATACGCCTGAAAATTTTAAAACCAAACGCCCAAACCCCGCAGGAGTATAACCTGATGCGGGAAGAAATTAAAAGCCCGGCTGTTCCCTACTTTACCATACTTCCTGACGGCAAAACCGGCATTATCAAACTCAGCACCTTTACCGAAAATTGCAGTTCGGAAGTTAGGGCCGCTTTACTTGATCTAAAATCTAAAGGATGCACCAGACTGATCCTCGACCTCAGGGGTAACCTGGGAGGTTTGTTACACGAGGCTGTTAATATTGTGAATTTGTTTGTCGACAAAGGCCAGGAGGTTGTGTTTACAAAAGGCAGGGTAGTGGAATGGGACCGCTCTTACCTGGCTGTTCATAATCCGCTCGACCTGAACATTCCCTTATTGGTGATGGTGGATGAAAACTCAGCATCAGCCGCTGAAATTGTAAGCGGCGCCTTACAGGACCTTGACCGCGCCGTAATACTTGGAAAAAGAACCTATGGCAAAGGACTGGTGCAGCAAACCCGTGACCTGGTTTATCAGGCCAAGGTAAAAATAACGGTTGCCAAATACTATATTCCCAGTGGGCGCTGTGTGCAGGCCCTTGATTATTCGCAACGCGATGCCAATGGACGGGTAGAAAAAGTACCTGACAGTTTGGTTACGGCGTTTAAAACCAAAGGCGGTAGAATTGTTTACGATGGCGCAGGCATCTCGCCTGATGTTGCGGTGAAAGAACTTCCAACCAAAGAAATAATTTCGGCTTTGTTCGGTAAATTTTATATGTTTAATTATGCCACTCTCTACGCCACCCGGCACCCGCAATTGCGCGATAGCACACATTTTGAATTGAATCAGGAGGAGTTTAAAGATTTTCTCGCTTACCTGAAAGCAGTGGACTTTTCCTACCAAACCCGAATGGAGGCACGATTAGAAGAGCTCAAAAAAGAAGCCATTGAAAACAACAGTTTTGAAAACATACGAACTGAACACGAGGTCTTCATGGCCAGACTGAACATAGAAAAAAACAATGAGCTCCTTCAGAGTGAAAAAAACATTCGGAAACTCTTGAGTGAGGAAATCATCTCCCGGTATTACTTTCAGAAAGGCCGTTTGGCTTTTGCGATGAGAAATGACGAACAAATCGAGCAGGCCTTGAAACTCATTACTAACGACGCGGAACTACAAAAAATCCTCTCACGTGTCGATAAAGCAACAAAACCCTTTAACCCCTCAAAAAAATTTTAGTTTAAAAACCGGCAAGTATACCAACCTGAATCATGGGATTTGCCATAAAATAAGATTGTGGGCTTTGATTTACATTATACATGATAGAGGTATAAAAGGAAGCATGATCACCAAGGGGCTGCCTGAAGCCTCCTCCTAAATAAACATAACTCACCCACACCTTATCGTTAAAATTGTAAGAGTACACATTGGGTTGCAAAAGGTGATTAAACTCCACTTTAGCAAAAACATTACTGGTTAAAAATGCCAGGGCATAGCTGTGCAGGCCATAAACTGAATAGGAGAATTTGACTGGGCCGGAATTGTAGCTGTAGTAGTTATATATCAGTCCCAAGCCTACATTTAAACGTTTGTTGAGGGCGCAATTCACAACAGGAGAAAGATACACATAGGTGGTTGTTCCAAACCACACCATAAAGTTGCCGCCAAAACTCAGCTTTTCCTTAATGTTGTACGAGGGTTTTTCTTTTTCTTTTGCTTTTTTGGTTTTCGGGCTGTTCCCGTAATATACGCTGTCAACCTGAGCCACCACCTGATGTTTGCTTAAAAAAAGAAGGAGAACAAGGACAAGTGCTTTTTTCATTTGCTGAAGAATATGCGGTACCTTTGGGAAACAAAGATACGCATTATGGTTATTACAATTACCGGGGCTTCAGGTGGAATTGGCTTTGAACTTCTTAAAAAATGTTCTCAAAATGAAAATAATCTGGTCATTGCGGTGTCGAGGCACACCAAAAGCCTTGAAAAATGGGTGCAGAAGGAAAACCGATTTAATGTGTTGGTAATAACTGCCGACATTACAAAAGAACTTCAGCTAAAAAAAATTGTAAAAACACTTGAAAGTTTACACTTAAATCTGGATGTATTGGTGAATAATGCCGGTTATCTGGTAAATAAAAATTTCGAGGCCATTAGTCCCATAGAACTTGAGACTGTTTACAAAACAAACGTGTTTGCTCCGTTCCGATTGATACAGGTGTTATTGCCCTTTATGAAAAATAAAAACCGAGGACATATTGTTAATATAGGAAGCATGGGAGGGGTTCAGGGTGTAGAAAAATTTCCGGGTTTAAGCGCATACACAAGTAGCAAAGCGGCCCTTGCCGCACTAAGCGAATGCCTTGCACTAGAGTTGGCGCCCCGAAATATTGCCGTAAACTGCCTTGCACTTGGAGCTGTGCAAACAGAGATGCTGAGCAAAGCCTTTCCGGGCTACAAAGCACCGATGACAGCGGAACACATGGCCGAATTTGTATATGATTTTGTGCGCAACGGGCAAAAGTACTTTAATGGAAAAATTCTTCCCGTCTCCCTCTCAACACCCTGATCGTATTCGTTTGAAATGAAAAAAGGCCGGAAAAAACCGACCTTTCGTGTTTAAGCGTGAAGTATATTGTTTACTCTTTCGCAAACCTTAAACTTGTTCGTTTCCATACTGCTTTTCTCAAGGAAGTCCTGAAAACTCTTAAGTTTGTTTGTTACTAGCAAAAGATCACCACTTGTGAAAGCTCTGGGTTCCATAAATGCCCCACCTTTTGAAATGGTTTGCGGCCATTGCCGGGGAGTGAAGACTCTTGGCTCTTCCAATACGAATTATAACCTGACTGAATCTCGTAAACGTTTTTCCCGGGAGCGCACCACCCCTAACCAACAAGTGAGTGACATCCTGCATCCAACAACATACTAATTTATAACTGTTTCATTTATAAATCAAAGCCTAACTTCTTATGTTAAGAAGATAAGCTTTAGAATCTAAAATGAATCGTGTGAAGTTCGACGAATTCTAATTGAAATTGTATTCGAAATGAGTTTACTTTGGTTTATTGTGTGGAAGAAATTACATTTATGCATATGATTTTATCTGGTAGAGCACTTTTAGGTGCATTTTTGATTTTAGGTTTCAGCTTTTTTGCACAGAAAAAAAATATTGTGCTTGAACTTAGTTATTATGAACCTTATTGCGGAGGCGCAAGACCCACAGAGGAAATCCTTGCTGAAGCACAGAAACCAAAACCTTATGCCGGTCGAAAAGTAATCTTAGTTGCAAAATCAGGAAAGGTCGACACGCTAACTACTGACGCCAGAGGTAAGGTAAAACTAAAGCTTAAAAGGGGAGAATACAGTTTAATGGAAACCTGGAGGTATTATAAAAAGAGTTTTAACGGAACACCTTTGGAGCAGTATGATATGGCCTGTTTAAAAACCGAATGGACAAAAACAATAGCTCTGCTTTCGGTTGGTAGAAAAGAAACGAAAATCAATTTCACAAATGAACTGCACAATTACTGCGAATGGAGTAGCCCTTGTTTGCTGGAAGCGCATACGCCTCCTGCAAGAGAATAGTCCGAACTCCAGACCTAATTACTGCTTAAGAAGCTTTTTTACTTCTAGCTTGTTTCCTTTAGAATAGAGTTTTACGAAATAGACACCACTTTCCAGTTCAGAAATCGTAAGTGTTTGTTTGCACTTGCCTATATCGCAGGTGATTGGTAGAGATATTAGGACTTTACCATTTAGATCGCAGAGATTCAATTGATAATCTGCTTTTGAAATAGAATAAAATTCCAGGTTTACGGATTCAGTCCCGGGATTCGGATAAATATCAAAAGCTCGAGGCGAGGAGTCAATCTCTCCAATACCCACACAGGCATCTGTTTCAAAGGTGAGCGTAACAGTACTAACACAATTATTAGCGTTACTGCCTGAACAGATGATGGTTTGAGGACCCGTGGCAGTGAAGCCGAAGGTGTTATCCACAATGGTGCCCGGCTGCCAGGTGTAAGAGTCGGCTCCTCCTGCCAAAACAACAACTTCATCATTGAGGCACACCACAGAGCTTGCTCCTATAAAACTAAGTTGTGGAGCCGGATGAATGGTAATGGTTTTGGAAAACACACTCAGTGTACCGTTGTCGGCACTTAAACTTATGGTGTAAACCCCTGCTGCACTAAAACTCATGGTAACAAGATTGGCGTTGACATTAGGGTTAATCTGCGGGCTGCCATTAGCCGACCAGGTGTAGTTTGGTACCGGATTTCCTCCGGAGGTATTGGTAAAAGTAACCAGTGCGTTTTCGCAGGCTGCAGCAGGAATGTTGAAGATCGCTACAGCAGGGGTTTCAGACAAGGAACACAAATTGTGGGTGCTGAGTTGGTTTCGGTATGGACTGCTCTGCATGGCAGTTTGAATGCGAATAGCCTGATCAGGAGTAAACATGTATTTGATGGGATCATTGGTGTAATCCATAAAATTCATGAACATTTCCCCATTGGGACTATTGCCATTACAATTCGTTGTTTTGTGCGGGTAATTTGGATTTCCGAAATTTTGACCGGAAGCCGGCGGGGTGTCCGGGCAATAATCGGTAGCACAGGTGCCATCTCCCCAAATGTGACGAAGACCCAGCCAGTGACCAACTTCATGGGTAGCGGTGCGACCTCTGTTATAACCACCGGCATAAGAACCGCCGGGGAAAGAGCCAACAGAACCAAATGCCCGGCCCCAGCACCAAACTCCGTCGGTTTGAGCAGTGCCATTGGCGCCAACATTAAGGCCTGTGAGGTTTGCGAAAGGGGGGAAGGTTGCATAACCGAGTAAGCCGGAACTGCTGCTTATGTCTGAAACCCAGATGTTAAAGTATTTGGTAATGTTCCATATGCTACCTGGTTTGATGGTAGTATTCATGTAATTGGTAAAATTGCCTATGCTGCTGCCAAATGAGGCCGGATTGGTCCAGCCCTTGGTCACGTAATTGATACGGTCGATGCCCGGCTCCGGAAGGATGTTGCCAAGGGTGTCTTTTGTTGCTAAACAAAACTGTACTTCGCAATTGGCAATTTCAATTCTACCGAGAACATCTAAACTTGCTGAATCTACATTTTGATTTGCGGCCCAGGTACTGAAAGCGCCTGCAGGGTAATTACCCTTATTATAACCAATGCCTCCAAAATCATCATTTAACACTTTGATCTGAGAGTTGATCTGCCCTTGGGCAAGGTTAGGATAAGTGCCAACGGCTTGTCCTCCATGTATAACGTGTACGATTACAGGAATTGTGTATACCAATTTCTGAGATTTACCGGTTGTTTGAGTTGCCCTGAATTGTTCTATTAAAACTGAAAATGTTTCTTCCCACTCCTTACTGGGCAAAAGAGTGGCGCAAGTATTCACCGCTTCAGTAACAGGCGTCTGTTGCTGGGCGTTAAGGGAAATGGATATGAACGTAAAGAAATAGACAAAAAAGGGCAAACGGTTTTTCATGGTGTTTAGCTTAATCCATAAATCTATCCCGTTTTTTTTAATTTTCAAAACAATTCACGACAAGAACAATGCTAAATTGGCATTAAATTAAAGGCTTGGTAAAAAAAATCTTACCAGGCTTAAAAATTTGTGAAAATTGCGTTTTCATTAGATTTTACAGCAAATTGTCGTATATTCGTTCTGAAAAATTACCACCATGAAGAGTTTACATTTTCTCAAAGTAGTATTTACCGTTTTGGCATTTTTATTTGCCGTTCCGGTATTTTCGCAATCTGCCAAAAAACAATGCGAAGTGGCAGAAAAGTTTGTAAAGGGCAACAATTATGAAGGGGCCATAGATGCCTATACAAAAGCCCTTGAGTTGGACCCAAATTATTTCAAAGCCTATAGTTCCCGCGCCGAGTGCTATGAAAAAGTGAATAAAAAGGAGAAGGCCGTTGAAGATTATAAAAAAGCCATTGCCTTTACACCAAAAGAAAAAGAGTTGTACTACAAAGCAGGTGTTCTGTTAGTTGACCTTCAAAAGTACACCGAAGCCGATCAATTGCTCAGAAAGGCCATCGAGCGCGACAAGGGCTATACTGAGGCCATTGAGGCCGAAGTGAAAGTGTTGTTTTTATTGAAGGATTACACCTATGGCCTAGTTGTGAACCAGTTGGCAATAGATGATAAAAAAAGTGCAACGAACTACTACAATCAGGCTGTTTTTTACGACAGTCTCAAAAATTACACTGAGGCAGAAAAGTTTTACAAAAGCGCAAAATCAGTCGATTCGAAATTTATACCCGGTTACGTGGGTATGGCACTGGCAGAAGTGAAACTAAATAAACCTGACGAGGCACTTGCTAATTGTAATGCTGCTTTGCTTAAAGATCCCAATAATCTGGACGTATTTTATGCAAAAAGTCTGGCACATGCCGGTAAAAAAGATTATCAAAATGCCATCAATGAGATTACAAAGGTGATTATTTCACGTCCTAGTCCGGATGTATTTAAACTCAGGGCCTCCTATTACGAAACACTGGGGCAATACCACAATGCGATAAACGATTACACTCAGGTTCTTAAGATCGACGATAAGAACCAGGAAGCCTATTTAAAAAGAGCTGCTGCCTACGAGTTCATTGGCAATTACAAAGCAGCGCTGACTGATTATAACAAAGTGGCCATGCAAAACAGCGGCCAGGAAAAAATCGAAGTATTTTTAAAACAGGCCAAGGCAAAAATATTCGAACTGAGTAAAGAAAGTGTAAAGCCTGAATTGGAAGTGGTTTCGCTAAAACCAGTTAAAAACACTGTGAAAATTGCCGCTAACAAGGATGAAATTACCATCACGGGTCAGGTGCGCGATGAAAGCATGATCAAAAACATGACCGTAAATGCCGGCACCGTGAAATTCAGTAGCGACTCCCTAAACCCCACTTTTGTTGCTGAGCTTACCGGAGTGATAAAACTCAATGAGATTATCATCAGCGCCACAGACGTTTACAATAATACCCAAACGGTACAGTACAAAATTGAAAAAACCGAGTGCGACAAACCTATAATTGCAATCGAAACACCTATCACTTCGTTTGAGAATGAGATTTTTATCGACAATACCAATACCTCTGAAGTGTTTGTTCAGGGAAAAATAAAAGACGCAAGTTTGATTGAATCTATCATTATTGACGGGGTTACCGCCTCCTTTAATCCCTCTAACCTTAATCCGGATTTTTCAACACAATTAAAGATCTCCGAGAAAAGTAAAGTTGCCATTACTGTTAAAGATATTTACGGTAACGAAAACACACAGATTTACACTCTTAATCGCACGGCTGCTACAGCAGGACTTGATAATCCGATGGGCAATACCTGGGTGGTGTTTATTGAGAACAGCAAATACCTCAATTTTCCAAGTCTCGAAGGTCCTGCCAAAGACGTTACTGCAATGCGAACAGCCTTGGCAAATTACAAAGTAACGAACATCATACATAAAAAGGACATGACCAAGGCGCAAATGGAGAAATTTTTCACCATTGAGTTACGCGACTATGTAAAAAATAACAACATCAATTCATTGCTCATATGGTATGCCGGTCATGGTAAGTATGTAAGTCCAACCGGCTACTGGGTTCCTTCTGATGGAAAGACCGACGACGAATTCAGTTATTTTGGAATCAATAACCTGAAAGCATCCATGCAATCGTATTCCGATAAACTAATCCACACGTTGGTGATTACTGACGCCTGCGAATCGGGAGCCACTTTCTTAATGGCTATGCGTGGCGGTGATGATGAAAAACGTTGTGATAATTTTGAACTTACCAAAGCCAAATCATCGCAGGTGTTTACATCGGCAGGATACGAACTGGCTTCCGATAACTCTCAATTCACGAAAACCTTCTCAGGAGTACTAAACAACAACGTGGAAATGTGTTTGCCAATTGAAAAGATTGTAAAGAAGGTAAACACGGCAGTTGTAGCTGCCGGAAACCAATCCCCTAAATTCGGTAAGATCAAGGATCTTGTTGATGAGGGAGGAACATTTTTCTTCATTCGGAAATAATACTGAAAAGACTTGTTTGATTTGATGTACGCACATAGAATTATACAAGTCTTTTTTCTTTTCTGTTTTCTCAATTTTAATTCCCAAACCTATCACTTCGCTCACTACGGGGTTCGCGATGGTTTGGCACAATCCAATGTTTCTGGAATTATCCAGGATGAAAATGGGTTTTACTGGATAGCTACGGAGGGTGGCTTATCACGTTTCGACGGTAAAAATTTCGTAAACTTTACGGTAGCTGACGGATTGGCCGACAACAACGTGAGCGCCATCTTTCAGGATAAAAACAAACGCATCTGGATGGGGCATAAAAACGGCGCCCTTACCGTTTACGACGGGACTAACTTCAAAGAAATTAAGTCGCGATTACTGCCAAAGGACAACAAGATCTATAGTTTTTTTCAAGACAGCAAAGGAAGCTTGTGGATTTCTACTTTGTCTGCCGGTGTCATCAAAATTGTTGATCCTTCAAAGGGACTGGATGAAAAAATGCACATCATTGTGTATTCAAGTAAAGATGGATTGAGTCAGTACGTACTCACCACCAGCGAGGATAAAAAAGGCAATCTTTGGTTCCTGACAGATGTAGGCATTAAGATATACAATCTCCGCGAAAGGAACTTTGATTTTTTCCGGCCTGAAGGCATGCCTTTAGGGCAGATAATGTACCTCACCAGAGATAAACAAGGAGATTTTTTAATTGGCACCTCATCCGGCAATGTTAGCAGATATAACTCGGAGACAGGTGTATTTACGAGTATCATAGACCCCAGAGAAGTACTTGGGGCTTCGGTGAATGCAGGGCCGGTATATGTGTTTGCGGTTCATCAGGATCAAAAAGGAAATGTATGGGCCTCGGGTTCCGAACACGGGGTTTTTAAGTTTGATAAAACATCCGGCAAAACAAGCCTTTTAAGTACCGGTAATGGTTTATCCATGAATAAGATCAAGTGCATTACAGAGGACAGAGAAGGCAATATTTTACTGGGAACTGCAGGTGAAGGTTTTGAAGTTTACTCGGGCGAACGGTTTATTTCTTATTCAAAGGAAAATGGTATGGTGAATAACCAGGTATGGACTATTTGCCAGGACCTCTTCGGAAAATTCTGGTTTGGCACCAGTGATGGAATATCAGTTATTGATTTAAAAAACGACAAAGAAAAAACGTTCACCAATTACACAACACAAGATGGGCTCACTTCTAACGATGTGCGCTCAATGGTGTGCGACCGATCGGGGAACATTTGGGTGGCCACATGGGGAGGGAAAGTAGTTAAGTTTGATAAAAACCTGAACCGCTTTGTGCAAATACCGGCCTTGAATGATATTGTTTACACGCTGGTAAGTTCACTGATGATAGACCGTCGCGATAATTTGTGGATAGGAACACTTGAAGGAATAGTGCGTTATGATTTGAATTCAGGCAACATCAAAACCTTCAGAACCATCGATGGTTTAACGGATAATGATATATCCTGCATTTTTGAAGCAAACAATGGCGATGTATGGATTGGCACCAAACAAAAAGGCATAACGGTATACAACGGCAAAAGTTTCAAAACATTCAACCGTGAAAATGGTTTGACCTATAACAGCATTTCAACCATTGCCGAAGATGAGTTAAAAAACATTTGGATTGGCACGGAAGGCGGAGGTGCTTTTGTTTATGACGGGAAATCCTTTACAAATTATAAAATCAAAAGCGGACTTATTTCTGATTTTATTTCACTTATCAGTAGTGACAAAAAGGGGAACATGTGGCTGGGTACCAATAAGGGCATTAGCAAGTTTACACCAAAGGAAAAACGATTTTATACCTACACCACAGGGGATGGATTTACAGGAGTTGAAACCAAATTAAGAGCAGTTTATCGGGACAATACCTCCCGCCTTTGGTTTGGCACAGTGAATGGAGCGTATTGTTATGATCCTGAAAAGGATAATCCGGTAAAACAGGAACCGGTGGTCAAATTCACAGGTTTAAGAATAAATCAAATAGAGATGCCCCTTCAAAGTGAGTTCAATTTATCCTATAAGGAGAACTCTCTTATTTTTGAGTTTGTCGGCATCTCACTTTCCAATCCGGATGGTGTTCAGTACAAGGTACAACTGGAAGGAAGTGATGAGGCCTGGAAAGAACTGAGTAAGGAAAACACGGCTATTTATTCTAACCTGCCTCCGAACAATTACATTTTCAAAGTGATGGCTTGCAATGCTTCCGGTGCATGCACCCAGAATCCAATTTCGCTTAAAGTGGTGATAACTCCCCCGTATTGGAAAACCTGGTGGTTTTATTTGTTGGTATTTATATCGGTGGTTAGCGTGTTGTTCACATACATTAAACTGCGTGAACGTAAACTGAAGCTTGAGAAACGTGTGCTCGAGGAAAAAGTTAACGAACGCACGGCTGAGGTGGTTGAAAAAAACAAGGAACTTGATGCGATTAATAAAGACATTACCGCCAGCATACGCTACGCCAAACGCATACAGGATGCGATACTTCCTCCGGACGAGTATGTGAAAGCACATTTGCCAAACACCTTTGTTTTGTTTAAGCCAAAGGATATTGTGAGCGGTGACTTTTATTTTATGGCCGACAAGGGTGAGCATGTGATTTTTGCTGCCGTTGATTGTACCGGACATGGTGTGCCAGGCGCCTTTATGTCCATTGTGGGACACAACCTGCTCGAAAGGATAGTGGGGGAGCATGGGATAACCCAACCCTCCCGCATACTGGATGAATTAAACAAAAGCCTTAGTGAGACCTTAAGGCAAAGCGACCTTGAAGACAATACAGTGCGCGATGGTATGGATGTAGCACTTTGCAGTTACAACCGCAAAACACATGTGTTGCAATTTGCAGGGGCTTTTAATCCAATGTGGTTGATTCGTGATAAAGAGCTGATTGAGATTAAGGCTGACAAATTCCCTATTGGCAATACCAAACAAAACGAAAACAGCAAGTTTAAAAATCATGAAATGACCCTGGTGAAGGGCGATACAGTGTATGTGTTTTCAGATGGGTATTGTGACCAGTTTGGAGGTCCCGGCGGCAAAAAGTTCAAAGCCTCCAACCTCAAAAATCTTTTGTTGAAATCGCAACACCTCCCTATCGAAGAACAGTTCGACTTGTTGAATTCTACAATTGAAGACTGGAGAGGAAACCACGAACAGGTAGACGATATACTGGTGATAGGTACGCGCTACACAGGAAACTAATCCTCTATCAAAAAGATAGCTTCCATAAATTCTCCTATGGCTTTTCTTTCTTTTCTTTTTTCGGCAATTTCAAGACCGAGTTTATAATAATGAAGCGCTTCACTTAATTTTGTTTGTGCTTCAAGCAATTTTCCAAGTTGGTAAAAGGCAGCCATGTATGCCGGATCAAGTTCAGTTACTTTTTTAAACTGAACTTCGGCAAGTATGGTGTTCTCGGGGTTTTTGGCGTACTCCAATCCCAGGGCATAGTTCAGAAAAACATCGTCGTGCTCCTTCTCAAGCATACGTTTCAATAAATCAAGTCTGGTGCTGTCGGACATTATTAAGCGGAAGTAAATTGTTTAAGGAAACGCACATCGTTTTCAAAAAATAAACGCAAGTCTTTTACCTGGTATTTTAACATGGCAATACGTTCAATGCCCATGCCAAAAGCAAAACCCTTGAATTTGGTTTCGCTGATGCCGCAGTTGATAAGCACTTGCGGATCTACCATACCACAGCCCATGATCTCCACCCAACCGGTGTATTTACACACATTGCAGCCCTTGCCTTTACAAATGGTGCAACTGATGTCCATTTCGGCACTAGGTTCGGTAAACGGAAAATAACTTGGCCGCAGTCGGATTTTGGTATCAGCACCAAATAGCTCACGCGTAAAAAATAAAAGGGTTTGTTTTAGATCGGCGAAACTTACTTTTTCATCAATGTACAAACCCTCTACCTGGTGAAACTGGCAATGCGCACGCGCAGAAATGGCTTCATTACGGTAAACCCTTCCTGGAGAAATGGTACGAATAGGGGGTTTGTGCGATTGCATAATGTGTACCTGAACACTGGAAGTTTGAGTGCGCAAAACCATTTCAGGGTTTAGATTTACGTAAAACGTATCCTGCATATCCCGGGCAGGATGATTTTCAGGTGTGTTGAGGGCAGTAAAGTTGTGCCAGTCGTCTTCTATTTCCCGACCTTCACTAACCGTAAAACCCATGCGGGAGAAAATAGAGATGATCTGGTTTTTTACTATGCTTAATGGGTGGCGGCTTCCATTTTGAATAGAAGGAAAGCCGGGCAGGCTCAGATCAGGAGTATTAGCATCAGTAATTTTAGATTCAAATTCCTCCTTCCAAGCATTAATTTTATTTAAAGCATTGGTTTTTAGCTGATTGAGTTGCTGACCCAGGTCTTTTTTTTGTTCGGGAGGTACTGATTTAAAGGCATCAAACAATTCGGTAATCTCCCCCTTTTTGCTGAGCCATTTTATTCTTAAGGTCTCTATTTCATCCAAAGAGTTGACGGTACTGGTATTTACCTCTTCGGACAGACGTGCAATTTTATCTAACATATTGGCTGTCAAAAATAAGGAAAATTAGGGCATGCGGCCATTAAAGTTTGGGCAAAAAAAAACCACCCAAACGGGTGGTTTTTATAAAAGTATAAAACAGATTAATCAGATAATTCACAAGTTCTAACGTAAGTGCCTGTATTGTCTGTTTCTGAAGTGGATACACAGTTGGCCTTGGCCGCTGCTTTATCGACCTCAACAATTGTTGTAACACTGGCTGTGGTGGACCCTGTGCTGGTGCAGGTGCAGGTATAGTCTTTTTTACATGAAGCAAAACTTAAAACAAGCAGTGCGCATGGGATATAGATTAATTTTTTCATCTTACTGTTTTTTTAAGGTTGGTTATTTTAATTTGCAATCAGACGTGTATGTATATCCACCACCAGTTGATGTGGTTTTCACACATTTGTTTGCAGCATCGGCTTTTCTGGCTTCTTTGATGGTTATCTCATAGGTTTGAGCAGCAGACCCTGGTTGGGTTGAAGTGTCGGTGCAAGAACAAACATGGTCTTTCTTGCATGAAGTGGCCGTTAGTGCAGCACCAACAACGAGGTATAAAAATATCTTTTTCATAATGGTTAAGTTTAAAGGTTTAATCTAATGCACAATCTGATTTAATATTATAAGTTACAGTACCTCCCTGACCATCGGAGCCACCTGGGATTGTACCTTCGTAAGTTAAACAATTTGCCCGTGCCGACTTACCATTTACCTCTTTTAAGGTTGTGGTACTTACGGAAGATGTGCCTGGGTAAGTTCCAGCGTTTGGACCGCCGGTTATTACAGTAGAACCAGAGTCTGTACATGTGCAGGTCCTGTCTTTCTTACAGGATGCAAAGCTAAGCCCGAGGGCGAGCAAAGCAAGAAGCGTAATTTTTTTCATAGGGATAGGATTTAAAATTTCAACTAAATAAAAGATTTAATCTTTGAATTGCAAGGTTTCATCAAAATATTAATGGCCCCCACAAAAAAAACCTGATTTATTTATTCCTTAACAATAAACAAACGTTCTCTACATGAGCGGTTTGAGGGAACATGTCTACAGGCTGGGTTTTGCTGATGCTGTAGTGTTCTTTCAGTAAGGCCAGGTCCCTGGCTTGCGTGGCGGGGTTACAACTTACATAGACTATACGTTCCGGATGAGCAAGAAGCAGTGCATTCACAACATCGGTTTCCATACCGGCGCGGGGGGGATCGCATATCACCACATCGGGCGAGCCTTGTGTTCGAATAAAGTCTTCATTCAAAACTTTTTTCATATCACCCGAAAAAAAACTGGTGTTTGTTATCCCGTTTATAGCGGCGTTCACACGGGCGTCGGCTACCGCATCTTCCACATATTCGATCCCAACAACTTTTTTTGCCTGCGAAGCCACAAAATTGGCAATGGTGCCGGTGCCGGTATACAAGTCGTAAACCACTTCGTGGGCCTGAATATTGGCCAAGTGCCGGGTAATCTTGTACAACTCATAGGCTTGGGCCGAATTGGTCTGATAGAACGAACGCGGACTGATCTTAAACTTTAAGCCTTCCATGTCTTCTACAATGTGATCCTTCCCATGATACACTTTAATGTTGAGGTCCGCTAAAGTATCATTGCCTTTGGGGTTGTGAGCATATTGGAGGCTGGTAATTTGCGGAAACTTTAGTTTAATAAACTCAAGTAAGTCAAAGAGCTCTTTTTCCAACCATTCAAAAACCGTGAGGATCAGCATCCATTCTCCTTGGCTGCTGTTGCGTAACATGAGTGTGCGCAAAAATCCGGTTTGACTACGAATGTCAAAAAAACTCAATTTGTGTTCGTGTGCATAGGCCTTTATGGCATTACGAATGGCATTGCTGGGTTCGGGCTGCAAGTGGCAGTGTTCAATATCGAGCACCTTATCAAACATGCCGGGTATGTGAAAACCGCACCCGTTTTTATTCAGGGTTTCATCGTCCATTTCCTCTTTTCGCAGCCAGCGTTTGTTCGAAAAGGTAAATTCCAATTTGTTCCTGTACTCATAAAGCAAATTATTTCCAATAATGGGAAGCAGTTCGGGGAATTCCAACTTGCCAATGCGGGTAAAGGCATCGTACACGTACTTTTGTTTGAATTCAAGTTGTTTGTTGTAGTTGAGGTGTTGCCACTTGCAACCCCCGCAAGTTCCAAAGTGATTACAAACCGGCTCCACTCTGTGTTCGGAGGGGCTAATTAATTTTTCAAGCCGGGCCTCTGCGAAGGAACTTTTTTTTCGGTACACGTTTACGTCGGCCACATCACCCGGTACGGCGCCCTCAATAAACACCACAAGCCCCTCATGCCGTGCTACTGCCTTGCCTTCGCTGCTAATGTCAGATACTTCGAGACCGTGTAGTGGAAAATTCTTTTTTGGCTTTCGCATAGGCCGCAAAGGTATTTAATTTCCTGCTTAAGGTCCCCGATTCCCACATTTTGTGACGGCATATGCTTAAATTTGCGCCCTTATGGCCCGGTATTTTTTGAAACTCTCATACAACGGCAGCGCCTTCAATGGCTGGCAGGTGCAGGAAAATACCCCAAATACCGTTCAGCAGGTACTCGAGGAAAAAATGGCCATGTTACTCAAGGAAAAAATTAACCTAACGGGTTGTGGGCGGACCGATACGGGTGTACATGCCCGAAACTACTTTGCCCATTTTGATGCACACACATCCGATCTGCTGATCAATAAACAGCACTGGATTTATAAATTCAATACAGTTCTACCGGCCACTATATCTGTGCAGGACATTGTTTCGGTAATCCCCGCAGCCCATGCGCGTTTTGATGCAACTGAAAGGCAGTATTATTATTACATCAGCCGTCAGAAAAATCCTTTTCGCAATGCTTACACCTGGTATGTGCATGGTGAACTCGATTTTGAACTCATGAACAAAGCCGCCCAGATCTTGTTGGAGTATCAGGACTTTACTTCCTTCAGCAAACTAAACACGCAAAACAAAACCAACATCTGTAAGATCACAAAAGCCATATGGCAGCAAACCGAAGAGCAGGAATGGCGATTCACAATTCGTGCTAACCGATTTTTAAGAGGGATGGTGAGGGCCATCGCCGGAACACTGGTGATGGTGGGTAAAAATAAAATCAGTTTGCAGGAGTTTCGAAACATCATTGAATCAAAAAACAGGGCACTGGCAGGAGGCAATGCCCCGGCTCACCCTCTTTTTTTAAGCGGAATCCGTTATCCAAAGACCATTTTCATTGACAGCAACTAAACCGTATAAGGCCCTTAATTTTTCGTTAGTACGGCGTATCATGCAGTATGCCCTTCCGTATAAACAATTGTTTATTCCTGCTTTATTAATAACACTCACCCTCTCTGTTCTTGCTATTGCACGCCCTCTGCTCATCAGCAAAGCTTTGAATGAAGTAGTATCAAACGCGGGGGCAGGCTCCCAACTCAATTATTTCTCCACCTTAATTCTTGCTTTTCTATTGCTGGAATCGGCTCTGCAGGTTGTGAATGCCAGATTAAGCAGTTTACTGGGTCAAAACATTGTAAAGGACCTGCGTTTGCAGATTTATAAACATATTTTGCAACTTAAAAACACTTATTTTGACAAAACTCCGGTCGGCACCCTGGTAACCCGTGCCATCTCTGACATCGAAAGTTTGAGTGAAGTGTTTACTGAAGGATTTATTGTCATCGTCGGCGATTTGCTGATGTTGTTGATTTTTATTTCGGTGATGTTTTATACGAATTGGGTGCTGGCCTTACTTGCCCTTAGCACCATTCCGCTTTTATTTGTGGCGACGGCGCTTTTTAAACAAGGCATCAAAAAAACTTTTACCGAAGTGCGGAATGCTGTGGCGGCTTTAAACACCTATACACAAGAACACCTGAGCGGCATGCGTTTGGTTCAGCTGTTTAATCGCGAAAAGCAGGAAATGGAGAAGTTTAAAAGCATCAATGCCAAACACCGCGATGCGAACATCCGCTCTATTTTTTATTACTCGGTGTTTTTTCCTGTTGTTGAGATCCTGTCATCGGTATCCATTGCGCTGGTGATTTGGTTCGCAGGAGTTAAAGGCACAAGTTACAATATCGGTCTGGGCGACATCACCTTTTTTGTCATGATGGTGAACATGATGTTCAGGCCCATTCGTATGCTGGCTGATCGTTTAAATACACTACAAATGGGAATTGTTTCTGCCGAACGCGTTTTTGTTGTGCTCGATACCAACGAAAAGATTAGCAACACGGGGCAACAGCTCTTTAATAAGGTGCAAAAAGAAATTCGTTTCAAAGACGTTTGGTTTGCATATAAGGATGATGAACACGTATTAAAAGGATTGAGTTTTCACATTAATGCCGGGGAAACATTGGCTCTTGTTGGTTCTACTGGCGCTGGTAAAACAAGCGTAATCAACCTGCTGAACCGATTTTATGAAATCAATAGTGGAGAAATTAGTATTGACGGCAAGGCGGTTCACGACTTTTCACTGTCTAGTTTAAGAACAGGTATTGCTGTTGTGCTTCAGGAAGTGCATTTGTTTAACGATACCATATTGAATAACATTACACTTAATAATTCCGAATTCACTAGAGCAGATGTACAAAAGGCCACTTACGAAATGGGATTGATGGAGTACATTAACTCCCTGCCCGGTGGTTTCGATTTTCAGGTGAGGGAACGTGGAGCAGGACTTAGCGCCGGACAAAGGCAGTTGGTAGCTTTTATAAGAGCCTATGTGCATCAACCTAAGCTATTTGTACTCGATGAAGCCACGGCCAGCATCGATACCCCTACTGAACTTCTCATACAAAAAGCCATAGAAAAAGTTTCGGAAGGCAGAACTTCCATTATCATCGCTCATCGTCTTTCCACCATTCGTCACGTAAATAAAATTGTATTAATTGAAAATGGCAAGGTGGAGGAACAGGGAAGTTTACAGGAGCTTTTAAAAATGGAGGGTAAATTTAAACGCTTATACGACTTGCAGTTCGCCCTGGAAGAAATAAAATAAAACAGTAGGAATCACAAATGCCCAGCAAACAGGAAAAATTCGCTCAGCTTGAAACATTTAAAAATGTGTTTTCATTTTTTTTTACTCAATTAAATCAAGGCTTCTCCTTAAAAGGGCGCTGGAGGGAAGCGTATTTTAAAAACAATCACCCCATCGTGCTGGAGTTAGGCTGCGGTAAAGGAGAGTATACCATTGGCCTGGCAGAAAAACATCCGGAAAGAAATTTTATAGGCATGGACTTAAAGGGCAATCGTATCTGGACCGGAGCCATGCAGGCGATAGAAAGGAAAATACCACAGGTTGCTTTTTTGAGGTGTCGCATCGATTTTGTGGACCACTGTTTTGGAGAGAATGAGGTGGATGAAATCTGGATTACCTTTCCTGACCCTCAGCCTCAAAAAACGCGTGCAAGAAAGCGGCTTACACACCCGCTTTTCCTCGACCGTTATAAACGCTTTCTTAAGCCCAATGGCATAATTCATTTGAAGACGGATAGTACAAGCTTATACGAGTATACTTTAGAGGTTATCAAAGAGAACAAGTACCCACTGATTTGGTGTACCGACGATCTTTATGCGAACTGTCCTTCCGACCGTGAAGAGCTGATCCGTATAAAAACGTACTATGAGAAACTCTTCACCGATAAGGGAGAGAACATCAAATACCTGAGTTTCCGATTCAACTGAGCCTGAAATTTTAACCATTATCTGTTAAGTAATATTTTAAAAGTGTTTTTTTCGGCCACTAAAGCGAAGCTGAAATCCTTTATTTTAAAGCCTTGGTAAATCATGGAAAAAAAACCTCTGCTTGAAGTAAAACAACTTACTACCACGTTCAAAAGCGGAGATGGTTTGTTTGCCGCAGTTAACGATGTGTCGTTTACATTACATGCGGGAGAAACTCTAGGCATAGTTGGAGAAAGTGGTTCAGGCAAATCCGTCACCTCCCTTTCCATCATGCGGCTTATTCCCAACCCACCAGGTAAGATTACGGGTGGTGAAATTATTTTTCATCTCCCTGATGGACAAACAACTGATCTAGTTCAGCTTTCAGAGGAGGGAATGAGAAGTTACAGAGGGAATAAGATCGCGATGATTTTTCAGGAACCCATGACCTCACTGAACCCGGTGCTCACATGCGGAGAACAGGTGATGGAAGCTATTTTGCTGCATAAAAAGTGTAGTCGGGAAGAGGCACACAAAAAAACCTTAGCCCTTTTTGAGGAGGTGCAATTGCCTTCTCCGGAGCAAATGTTAAACAGGTACCCTCATCAGCTTTCGGGTGGACAAAAACAACGTGTGATGATAGCCATGGCCATAAGTTGTGAGCCCATTCTTCTCATTGCTGATGAACCCACCACCGCCCTGGATGTTACCGTTCAGAAAACCATACTTGAACTCATTAAAAAGTTGCAGTCCAGATACAACATGGGCATCATTTTTATTACACATGATCTGGGAGTCGTGTCTGAGTTGGCTGATAAAGTTGCTGTGATGTACAAAGGCAGGGTTGTGGAAGAGGGTACAGTGGCTCAGCTATTTACATCGCCGAAACATCCTTATACTAAAGGTTTGCTTTCCTGCAAACCGCCTCTGGATGCTCACCCTGAACGGTTATTAACCATCAGTGATTTTTTGGAAACAAACCCTGCAGGGGAATTTATAGAAAAAGCAGATAGGGTAAGGCAGTCTTACACTATCAGGACAGATGAACCTAAATTAAACCGGGAAAAAATTCTTGAAGTAAAGAACCTAAGCACCAGGTATCCTTCCAAAAAAACCATTTTCGGGAAAGTGCTTGAATACAATACGGCTTTAGACAACATTAGTTTTGATGTGTACAAAGGAGAAACGCTGGGGCTTGTGGGGGAGAGCGGCTGCGGAAAAACTACACTGGGAAGAACTATTTTAAAACTTATAGAACCCGGAGAAGGACGTATTTTTTATCGCAGCAAAGATATTTTAAGTCTTTCGGAGAAAGAGTTTAAACCAATACGCTCAAAAATGCAGATTATTTTTCAGGACCCGTATTCTTCGCTCAACCCCAGGATTCCGATTGGAGAAGCAATAGCAGAGCCCATGCGGGTACACGGCTTATATAGGAATGAATCACAACGCCGCGAAAACGTTATGGGACTACTTAAAAAAGTAGGCTTAAACGAAAGTCAATACAAACGCTATCCGCATGAATTCAGTGGGGGACAAAGGCAACGCATTTGTATTGCCAGAGCACTTGGCTTGGAACCTGAATTTATCATATGCGATGAAAGTGTGAGTGCTCTGGATGTTAGTGTTCAGGCTCAGGTGTTAAATCTTTTGAATGATCTGAAACAGGAATTCGGATTCACTTCCATCTTTATTTCACACGACCTGAGTGTAGTAAAATACATGAGTGACCGCATGATGGTGATGCGTAAAGGAAAAATTGAGGAGTTGGGAGAGGCTCAGGAAATTTATGCTCAACCTAAAAGCGAGTATACCAGGGCATTGATAAATTCAATCCCAAAAATTAAATATCAATCCTAATTAAAGCCTGGCCCATGTGGGAATTCTTAAAACAACTTACCGATCCAAACAGCATCATCGAATATGGCGGGTTATGGTTATTGTTGTTTGTTATTTTTGCTGAAACCGGATTATTGGTGGGCTTTTTTTTACCGGGGGATAACCTGATTTTGCTTGCAGGTATTTTATGTAAGGCTAAACCCGAGCTTATGAAAGTGGATTTTTTCCCTATGGTGAGTTTAATGGTGAGCGCAGCTGTAGTAGGTAATCTGGCAGGTTTTTGGTTTGGAAAGGTGGTTGGTACCCGTTTGTATAAACGAAAAGATTCCCTTTTGTTTAAACAAAGGCATCTTGAACTCACGAAACAGTATTATGACAAATTCGGGGGCAATCTTACCCTTGTATTGGCCAGGTTTTTGCCGGTAGTGCGCACTTTTGCCCCGGTTATTGCCGGTGTGATTAAGGTGGATTTTTTTCGTTTTATGCTGATGAATGTAGTTGGCGCTGTGGCCTGGATACTTAGTTTGAGTGGTATAGGGTATTTTTTAGTGCAGTGGTTTCCGGGAATAACAGATTACATGGGGTATATTTTTATCTTCCTGATTATTCTAACAGCGCTTCCAATACTAAGAATTGTTTTTAGCCGTAAAAAGAAGGCATCAGAATTGTAAAGGCTTGCCCTGATAATAATCCAATACCTTAAGTTTAAAAACGTAGTCGAATTTGGATTGAACCATTGTGCTTTCCGCGGCACTCAATCGGTTTTTTGCACTGCTGTAATCGTAAGCGCTGATGGCACCGGCCTCGTACTTTTGTTTAGCGTATTTGAACGACTCCGCAGCAGCTTCTGCGCTGGCTTTACTTGCCGTGTATTTGTTTAAGGCAGCCTTAGCATTTGCATACGCCTGAGTGATGGTTTTGTACAAAGTTTGTTTAGCCAGGTCCTGTGAAAATCGGCTGTTTTGTACATTGATTTCGGCGTTTTTAATGGAGGTGTGTGTGGATAGTCCGTTGAACAATGGAAAACTGATGGTGATGCCGGCACTGCGGTTAAAATTATTGGAAAACTGCTGTGAAAATGGCATGGGCTGAGTAACATAACTGGGCGTTTGGGCATACACTATACTATTGTCATCGGTATAACCAATTGGTGTCTTCACCAGTGTTGTACTTGTTACTTCTTCCGCTAAACCGGAGGTGCCGGTACCGGTACTGGCATTAAATGTAATGGAAGGGCTGATTCTACCCTTATTGGCGGCCAGGTTTTTTTCGGCGCTTTTTATGGAATATTCCGAACTTTTAATTTGCGGTTGATTTTTCAGACTGGTTTCGTAAAGTTCAAGCACATTGTAGGGCAGTTGTTGTTCTCCTTCTATGTCAATTCGCGGACGGACCACACTAAAATTCACCACCGAATCAAGGTTCATAAGCTGAACCAATGTAAGCATAGCGAGTTGATAATTATTTTCAGCTGTGGTAAGGTTTAACTCTTCGTTTGCCAATTGTGCCTTAATGTCGTATTCGTTGCTTTTTGCAAGTGCACCGGCATCCACCATTTTTTTTGTGCGTTCAAATTGTTCCTTGGTAATATCGTACTGGTTTTGTGCGATGCCACTCAGCTCTTCGGTAAAAATCACATTGATGTAGGCATTGGCTATGTTCAGGGAGAGGTCGTATTCCTGTTGTTTTTGGTTTTCAATTCCACTCAGGTAGGTGTATTCACTGGCCTTCATGTTATTGATCTGGCTCAAACCGCTCCAAAGGGTAAAACTGCTGTTCAGGAAAAAACTTTGCGACAACACTTTGGAATCGGCAAATTGGTTTGTAAACCGATCTATGGTTTGCCCCACATTCTGTACGTGGTTTGATCCAAGGTTGAGATTTGGAAGCATACTTGCTTTGCTTTGCCTCAGGTTGTTTTTGTTCATCTCATTGTTGAGCGAACTTTGTTTTAAGCCTATGTTGTGTTTAATCGCGTAATCAATACATTGTTGAAGATCCCAACCCGATTGAGCTTGAAAGGTCAGACCTGCAAATAACATACTGCTAAGAAAAACGAGTTTTTTCATGTGGATTTCTGCATTAAAATTAGATAAAAAAGCACCCTTATCGTCTATATACAAACAAACTTACACCGGCGGTAAATATTGCTGTTGAGTATTATAAAGTGAGGGAGGAAATTACCGGTGGTTGTGTTCTTTGGCCTTTAGCTTACGGCCGGTTGTGTTTAAACGCAACACAAGACCCAGAAATACCAATCCGCTACCCACAACCATTAGCAGGCTTAAAGTGGGTTGATTGAAATAGTAGGTTACAAGTGAGGCGCCAATGGAAACAGCACTATAGATGTAAATAAAAACAGAGGTTTTTGCATGGCTATACCCGCAATCAATCAATTTGTGGTGGATGTGATTACGGTCGGCTGTGAAAGGGGATTGCCCTTTCAGCGCGCGAATAATAAAGATGCGAAGTGTGTCCAGCAGTGGGTAGGCCAATGCCGATACGGCAAATACCGGTTTACTGACATGCACCCAAAAAGAATCCAGGGCATGTACCGGGTATTCGATGAGTTTTATAGCCAACACACATAAAAACATTCCAATCACAAGCGAACCTGAGTCGCCCATAAAAATTTTAGCGGGGGAGAAATTAAAGATCAAAAATCCGCTTAAAGCCCCAGCTAATGCAAAAGCCAAAGCCGCGTAAGGGTATTGATCAGCGCAAATGAACCAAACACCAAAAGCGCAGGAGCTGATTAAACCTACGCCTGCTGCCAAACCATCAACGCCATCAATCAGGTTCAGAGAATTTACCACCACCACATAAGTAAAAATGGAAAGAAACACACTTCCCCATTGCGGAATTTCATAAACGCCGAAAATACCATGTAAACTGGTGATACGTACATCACCAATCAAAACAAGAATTAAGGCGACCAGAATGTGAGCAAAGAGTTTTTTAACCGGGGCTGTGCCTATAATATCATCCTTTACACCTACAAAAAATAACAACAGGCTTGTGGCAATAATGAGTTTAAACTCGCGTAGAGTCACCTGCATGTTGTCTATGCCAACAGAATCGTCGATGTTAAACCAGAGGGTATAGGCAAAAAGAGTGCCGGCATAAATTATTATCCCCCCAATGGTAGGTACGCTGCGTTTGTGAATTTTACGTTCTTCAACAGGGGCATCAATGAGGCGCTTTAACACAGCTACTTTAATTAGCGCAGGTGTGGAGTAAAGCACAACAACAAAAGCAGTGAACGTAACAAGTATCAGTGTCAGCATTTAAAAGTCGTAGTACAGGTTATAAAGCCCGGTTTTTAATCCTATGGAAACATAACGTGTTTCGTTATATGTCCGGCTAAAGTTATCGAAATTTTGTAACCTGCCATTTACAGATAGATAAATTATAAGATTATAAGCCGGGTTAAGCACATAACCTATTTTACCTTGCAGCAATTGGGTGGTAAATGCTGGCTGGGCATTTAGCGTTCCTCTTTCCTGATAATTGTATTTTGCATTCACAAAAAAGCGTTTGTAGGTATAATTTCCTAGGAACACTAATTCATTCCCATTGGTGAAGGCTGAGGCTAAATTCTGATTGTAATGGGTGTAATAGGGTATAGTCGCAATGGTATCTGTGGAACTGTATTGGGCTTTACCTGTATAATTGTATTCTGCCTGTAAAAATAAACCGTTCAAACCAAATGCATCAAAATACCTTAATCCGGATTGGGCACCGGTTCCCTCATTAAAACTGTATCCAATGGGTTGCACATCATCCATTCCAAATTGTCCGTATATGGACAGGGATTTCGTTAATTTGAAATTAAGCTCAGCCCCAAGCATTAAATTGTGTTTGGAATCGGCTAATCCAAAAGCAGCGAGATTTGTGAAAATCACAGGATTAAAGTATCTGGCGTCAAGGTGTTGTTGGTTTTTACCATCAGCCGGCTCCCACATAAGACTCTGGAAAAAGCCAAGTGTAAGGCGTTTGTTCAGTTTCACACTCAGGTATTGAAAGGAAGCCGCTTTTTTCTGGTACAGGGGCTCTGTTGCCGGAGGTGGATTTTCAAGCGCAGGCACCAGATTCATAAATACGGTATACAAATTACTGTATTGTAAACGTCCCTTGAACCATTGTTGAGTGAACCGCACATAAGGGTAGTTAAATGCATTATCACTTAGGAATAATGAACGGTACCCGTTTCCGATTTTATGTTTGCCATGCCCAAACTGTATATTAAGATGTTTACCGGCTTGTACCGAAACAAAACCCGATGAAAACGCGTAATCGTAACCCGTGGTTTTATAGGGTTTCCAACGGCCCTGTCCGGGTACCACCTTGTTTGCAAGGGCGAAGGAATCGAGGTAATATGGAAAAAAAGACTGGTTTTCTGAAAGTATGGTTTCGAAGTAAATAGTTTTACCGAGATGCCCGCCTGCAAGAAGGCCCCTGGTGTTTGTGTATAGTTTTTCGCCTGATGCATCTGACAGGTCTTTTCCGAATTCAAAATTCAGGATTGGGTCAAGGAAAACATCAAAGTAGTCTTTCTCGGTGTTTTTTGATCGGAGGTGAATCAGGTGATCATTAAATAAAGCATCCGTCAACTTTTGATTTTTTTTGGAACGATAGAACACAGCAGTGTCAGACGGCACGGTGTACTTAATGGAAAACCCTTGCACATAAGGTTTAAAGCCTGAATGCAGAGAAGAATCATATGTACTTAGGGTCTTTTCGAGTGGAAGTGAAAAAAAATACTCAGATGGAAGGGAATAAAACTGCGCCCTTGACCTGAAGGTTCCAAAAACAAAAAGTAAAACGAGCGGAATACTCAAAAATCGCCTAAAAGCAGGATGGGGTTGATCCGGGGGTTTCGAATTATGGTCTGTTACCTTCTTCAAAATGTTTAGTGTTGAATTTTATGTTTACCACACTTTCACATTTTCTTTTTTTCTGAAATCTCCGTACACCATTCGAATGCCTTGTTCCAATTCAATGCTGTGTTTCCATCCCAGACTGTGTAAAAATGACACATCCATTAATTTTCTCGGAGTGCCATCGGGTTTGCTGAGGTCGTGCTGAATGTCGCCTTTAAATCCAACAATGTGTTTTATCAGCAAAGCCAGTTCTTTTATGGATAAATCGCTTCCCGTTCCAATGTTCACGTGTTTAGCACCGGAGTAATTTTCCATCAGAAACACACAAGCGTCTCCGAGGTCATCGGCATGCAAAAATTCCCTGAGCGGAGAACCTGTACCCCACATTTGAACATGCGCAAGCCCTTGTTCTTTTGCTTCGTGAAATTTGCGGATAAGTGCCGGCAATACATGCGATGAGTTTAAATTGTAATTATCATTGGGACCATACAAATTGGTTGGCATCACAGAAATAAAATCGCAGTTGTATTGGCGCCGGTAATTTTCGCAGAGTTTAATGCCGGCAATTTTTGCAATCGCGTAGGGCTCATTTGTTGGCTCCAGTAAGCCGGTTAAAAGATAGTCCTCCTTTAAAGGTTGTGGTGCCAGTTTCGGATAGATACAAGAAGAGCCTAGGAACATCAACTTTTTCACCTTGCTCTGGTAGGCCGAATGAATCACGTTGTTCTGGATCATCAGGTTCTCATATAAAAAGTCGGCCCTAAACGTGTTATTGGCTTGTATGCCACCCACTTTCGCGGCTGCAAGGAAAACATAATCCGGTTGTTCCTTTGCGAAGAAAGCCTCTACCTGGTGTTGATTTCTCAAATCAAGTTCTGCGGAGCTGCGGGTAATAAAATTACTGTAGCCTTTTTTTTGTAGGTTTCGGAGTATGGCCGAGCCCACCATTCCGCGGTGACCGGCCACATATATTTTTGACTGAAGATCCAAAATAAATCAGGGTGAAAGCATTATTCCTTGTAGTGCAGAATTTTGTGTCCGCCTTCCAGCAGGTATTTATCGCGTTTGAACAATTCAAGATCGGCGTGTACCATCTCTTTACATAACTCTGCAACTGTACATTTTGCTACCCATCCCAATTTTTGTTTTGCTTTTGAAGCGTCGCCTACCAACAAATCCACTTCGGCCGGACGATAATATTTAGGGTCTATCTCAACAATTACTTTACCGGTTTTGATGTCAATGCCCTTTTCATTTTCGTTCTTACCTTCCCATTTCAGCTGGATCCCAACTTCAGCAAAAGCCATGTTGATAAATTGGCGCACGGTTATTTTTATACCGGTTGCCAATACAAAATCTTCCGCTTCTTTTTGTTGCAACATCAGCCACATGCCTTCCACGTAATCGCGGGCGTGCCCCCAGTCGCGTTCGGAATCAATGTTGCCCATGAACAATTTTTCCTGCATGCCTAAACTAATTTTTGCGGCTGCTCTTGTGATTTTACGTGTAACAAAAGTTTCCCCGCGAACCGGGCTTTCGTGATTAAACAATATTCCGTTGCAGGCATACATCCCGTAACTTTCGCGGTAGTTTTTTGTAATCCAGAATCCGTAGAGTTTGGCAACACCATATGGGCTGCGCGGGTAAAAAGGCGTGGTTTCCTTTTGAGGTACTTCCTGAACCAAACCATATAACTCGGAGGTAGAGGCCTGATAGAATCGGGTTTTCTTTTCAAGTCCAAGAATCCGTATGGCCTCCAGTATGCGCAGTGTGCCTAAAGCATCTGAATTGGCAGTGTATTCAGGGGTTTCAAAGCTTACTTTAACATGACTTTGGGCTGCCAGATTGTATATTTCATCGGGTTGCACTTCTTGTACTATACGGATGAGGTTCGTGCTATCAGTTAGGTCGCCATAATGCAACACAAAATTGACGTTTTTTTCGTGTTGGTCACGGTACAGGTGATCAATGCGATCGGTATTGAACATTGAGCTTCTTCTTTTGATGCCGTGTACGATATATCCCTTGTTGAGGAGGAACTCGGCAAGATAAGCGCCATCCTGCCCGGTGACGCCTGTTATTAGTGCTACTTTAGCCATAGAATTTGAATAGCAATATTACGAAAAATATCACAGAGCTGGGCTTTTCCCCTTGGCTCACATTGATTTTATGTATATTTGAACCCGCACCGAAACACAATGACATGAAATCAACTTTCTCGAAACAGAATTATTTTATTTTACTCTCTGGTTTAGGTTTAATTGCATTAGGCTACCTGCTGATGATTGGAGGGGGCAGTAAAGACCCGGAGATGTTTAATCCTGAAATTTTCGATTTTCAACGCATTAGTCTCGCACCAATGGTATGTTTGGCTGGCTTTGTCACCATTTTATTTGCCATCATGTGGCGCCCTAAAACCAACGCACAAAACACAAAATAAACATGGGGTGGTTTAAATCAACTTCAGAAGCCGGAGATAAAAACAGGGGCCGCTTTTCGCGGTTTTTTAAGTGGGCGGCACTTACCCTCGTGGTAGCGTTTACCGCGTACTATTTTATTTGCGGAATTACATATAGTGAAGGAACACGCTCAGGTGTGCTTACCAAGATTAGCAAACGCGGCTTTGTTTTTAAAACTTTTGAAGGCGAGTTGAATGTAGGTGGATTAAATCAGGGTGATGGAACCATTATGCCTTTATCCATATTTTATTTTTCAGTGAAAAACGAAGACATTTACAACCTTCTACAGGATTCACAAGGGAAAAAAGTAGTACTACACTACAAAGAAGTTCTTCATAGTTTTTTCTGGCAGGGCGATACCAATTATTTTGTATACAAGGCCAGCACAGTAAAGTAAATGACTTTTCTTCAGGCCTTTATAATTGCCGTAATTGAGGGTTTAACGGAATTTCTGCCTGTGTCATCTACCGGGCACATGATTCTGGCCGATTCCCTGCTGAAGGTAAAAAATCCTGAGTTTACCAAAACCTTTGAAATTGTTATTCAGTTGGGCGCCATCTTTTCTGTTGTGCTTTTATACAGAAAGCGGTTTTTAAAAAGCTTAAGCATTTACCTCAAGTTAGCAGTGGCTTTTTTACCAACAGGAATCATCGGTGTTATGGCCTATAAAACCATAAAAACCTATTTGTTCAATCCGTTAACCGTTAGTCTTTCCCTTATCGTAGGCGGTGTGTTGCTCATCCTTCTTGATCGCTGGAGTAAAAAGGAAAAAACGGTTTACGCTGATCTTGAAGATATAGGGTATGTGGCGGCCTTCAAAATCGGATTGATACAATGCCTGTCAATGGTACCGGGTGTTTCTCGCGCCGCTGCCACCATATTTGGAGGCGTTTACGCTGGTTTTAACCGAAGCCAGGCAGCAGAGTTTTCATTCCTTCTGGCTGTGCCCACCATGATGGCTGCGGCAGGCTACGATCTAATAAAGGAAAAGGACAATATTCATTCAGACGACTTTAGCCTGTTAGTGTTTGGGGGTCTGGTGGCTTTTGTTGTGGCCATACTGGCCATCAAAGCGTTTATTGCTTTTTTAAACAAATATGGCTTTAAACATTTTGGATATTACCGCATTCTATTAGGCGTGGCTTTTTTGATTTTTGCTTACACCACAGGCTTAGAGCTCAAAGCATAAGGAGTTGGCAAACAAAAGCTTGTTAATTAGTTTGCATTTACCGCCTTCGTTTCACCTGTATTTTAATTCTAATTTGCATGCTGTAAGGCATGAGTGAAAATATAGATCAAAAACGCATCAGAACATCCGGACTAACTGTTGTTATTAGTCTTACCTTGGTATTGTTTATGCTAGGCGCCCTGGGTTTGCTCATTATCAATGCCAATAAATTATCAACACATTTTAAGGAAAACGTAGGTTTTCAAGTGTACCTTAAGGACAATGCTTCTGCAGCACAAACGGATGCTCTTCTGCAGGAACTGCAACGTGCAGAATTTGCAAAAAAAGTAATATACATCAGCAAAGAAGAGGCTGCAGATAAACTGAAAGCCGATTTGGGAGAGGATTTTATCGCTTTTCTGGGCTCAAACCCCTTGCTAAACTCCATTGACATAAAATTATATGAAAATTATGCCAACACAGATACGCTGCAGATTCTGGAGAAAGACCTCATTGAAAAACCATTTGTAAAAGAGGTAATCTATCAAAAAGACATGATCGATAGCCTTAATAAAAACACCAATGCCATCGCTTTTTTTATACTGATTTTTAGTACGGCACTGCTTGTAGTTGCTATCGCACTCATTAACAATACCATTCGATTGTCGATTTATTCACAACGCTTTTTGATTCGCACCATGTACCTTGTTGGGGCTACGCGGGTGTTTATAAGCAAACCCTTTGTGCTGAAAGGATTAAAACAGGGGGTAGCTGCGGGCATTTTCGCAGGTGTTCTACTGATGGGTTTTTTAGTGCTCAGCACCCGTTTTATTCCTGAATTGCTGCAGTTACAAGATGAAAATGTATTGCTGGTCTTATTTACCGGCATTATCCTGGTGGGCATTCTCATTTCGGTATTGAGTGCCCTATTATCTGTGCTGCGTTATTTGAGGCTAAAAACCAGCGACCTTTATTTTTAATTTCTTAACCCTGTTTTCTCGTTGGAACACTTAAATTTGTGTTTCAAATCTAATGTATGGAAAACAACCTAAGAAGCACCAATCTCGATGAACTCGATCTGAGTACGGTAGTTACCGGAAACAGACTCTTACGCACCTCCTTCACCTGGATGGCAGTAGCCATGTTATTGACTACCGCAGCCGCCGTGGTGTTTGCCTTTGTACCCGGTTTTAGCCAGATCCTTCAGGTTCCCACTGAAGATGGTGGCTTCAGGCCATCTACTTTCGCCTATCTTGTGATGTTTGCACCGCTCATCTTTGTGCTGGTAATGAGTTTTGCATTAAACAAACTCTCCTACGCCGCTTTGTTAGGCCTGTTTATAGCCTATGCTATTGTAAATGGAATTGCCTTTAGTTCCATTTTCTTTGTTTACAAATTAGGTTCAATTGTAAAAGTATTTTTAAGCACCAGTGCTTTATTTGCTGTCATGGCCATCGCCGGATATACCACCAAAACCGATTTAAGTAAACTTGGAACGCTACTTAAAATTGGATTGATAGGAATTGTAATCGCCATGCTCATTAACTTTTTTATGCACAGCGCTCAGGTAGATTACATTATCAGCGTGCTGGGTGTGATAATCTTTACCGGCTTAACAGCTTACGATGTTCAGAAAATTAAAGCCATGGGGTATCAGGCAGAAGGCTCAAGTCTCTCCTCTAAACTTGGCATAATGGGAGCGCTAACACTTTATCTTGACTTTATTAATTTGTTCCTTTTCCTCCTGCGTTTGTTTGGGGGAAAAAAGGATTAAAACCTTACAACCTATGAATTTAAGACCGGTTTACCGGTCTTTTTTTTTGGCTTAAACTTGAAATTTCCGGGTTTGGTCGATTGAAACCCGCCTTTTACTTAGTGAAATTTGTAAAATGGCCCTTACTTAAGTATATATTTGTATAGCTTGTGATTAAACTGAGCGAAGAAAGAATTAAGGGCATGAACCCGTACAAAAAGATATATCTTTTCGCCCTCTTGCTGTTAACCGGTATAACAAGCGCTCAGGTTGCTCCGCCAAATCCCAATTGCGCTACTGCCGCGCCATTCTGCACAGGAAACGTTATGAACTTTCCGGCAGCCACCCAACAACCTCCTGCCCAGGGAGGCCCTAATTATGGGTGTTTGTTCTCTCAGCCGAATCCCACCTGGTTTTATATGCAAATAGCCAATGCCGGTCCAGTTGTTATTGCGATGGCTGCTAACTCTGACATTGATTTTATTTGCTGGGGACCTTTTCCAAACCTCGCAACAGCTTGCAATAGTTTAACAGGTAACAACATTCAATCGTGCAGTTACTCCCCGGCGGCAACAGAAACCTGTACCATACCCAATGCGGTGGCGGGACAATTTTACATGATGCTCATTACTAATTTTTCAGGCGCTAATCAAAACATAACATTTTCTCAAACCAATTCTGTAACACCCGGAGCCGGCACCACAAATTGCGGCATTGTGTGTACCGTTACCCTCACCAACTCAGGTCCTTTGTGCTCAGGGAATTCTGTGACTTTAGCAGCCCTGACCAATACTTCAATTAATTCTTACACCCTGTCCGGCCCAACAGGTGTGCTAGGAACAGGTACACTTGCGAATGTTTCTAATACTATTACAAACATTGTAAACAGCCTCACTGCATCAGTAGTTTATACGGTAAGGGCTACCAATGCCACAGGTACCTGCCAGGCCACCAGTAACGTTACAGTTGTACAGTACCCTTCCTTTTCCATAACGCCTGCCAGTCCTGTTATTTGCCAGGGAGGAAGCATTACCGCAGCGGTAAGTTTTTCTCCAATAAGTAATCCTGCCCTCTACTCTTACACCTGGTCACCCAACCCTGGTTTTGGTATTTTTAATGTAAGCAACCCGAACACCATTATCATGCCTCCGCTTATTGCTGCTACGCAATCGATTGTTATTTATACTGTAGCTGTTTCACCAAACGCGAAGTATTGCCCCACCAGCCATACCATGGTTTTAACCATTAATAATCCGTCTACACCAACGCTTAACATACCGCCTCCGATGTGTAATACAGCTGCAGCTTTTATGTTAAGCGCAACCCCCGGTGGCGGCACATGGAGCGCCAACCCTGCTGTTAGTGGCCCCGGGTCCTTTAGTCCGGCTCTGGCAGCCATTGGCACGAGTACCTTAAGTTACGCTGTTTCCGTTGGAACCTGCATAGTCTCCAACACGGCTACTATTTCAGTTTCTCAGTTCATCACGCCTGCTTTAAGCTCAAACCCATCTACCCTTTGTGTGC
>Ga0154020_10000917_pt1 | contig 36336 bp, 15 predicted proteins | sample Klosneuvirus_201_FD_109709 | JGI IMG/M metagenome (GOLD analysis project Ga0154020, IMG submission 109709) | Active sludge microbial communities from wastewater, Klosterneuburg, Austria - Klosneuvirus_20160825_MG | ecosystem: Engineered > WWTP > Aerobic digester > Activated sludge | place...
GCGAAGCCCGGCTTGTTACGCTGCCGCCAAGAATTTATGGCTGCCATCGGGCGTTTTCAGAAAGGCGACGACATCTTCCACGCCAAGGTGGTGGATGGCGAATTGTTCCGGTTGCACGGCGATGTCTTCGGTTCTCCTTCCTTTGACAAGAAAGCCATGCCGCGCAAAGGCGTCCGGATTCTCACGCCAGTCTTGCCGACGAAGATTATCGCGGTGGGCCTGAACTACGCCGACCACGCCCGCGAACAGAACAAGGTTCTGCCCAAAGAGCCGTTGATCTGGATCAAAGCCAGCACGTCGCTGATTCCCGACGGGGCCAAGATTGAGGTGCCGTATCCGCAGCATCGCACCGACTTCGAGGCGGAATTGGCGATTATCATTGGGCGGAAGATTCGCAATGTCACGGCGGCCGCGGCGGCGCGCTACGTCTTTGGCTTTACGGCAGCGCAGGACATCAGTGATCGCACGATTCAGAATTCCGAGAGCCAGTGGTGTCGGGCCAAGTCGTTCGACACCTTCACCCCCTTGGGGCCGTACGTGGAGACGAAGCTGGATCCGAGCGATTTAACCATCCAGCTTTTCCAGAATGGCCAGCTCCGACAGAATTCTCACACCCGGCAGATGATCTTCAACTGCTACGATCTGGTGAGCTTCATTTCCGCGAACATCACCTTGCTGCCCGGCGACGTGATTCTCACGGGCACGCCGGCGGGGGTCGGGCCCATCCAGTCGGGGGACCGCCTCGAAGTGCGCATTTCCGGACTCGCGCCGCTGAATAACACGGTTAAATGACGCGATCTCAAGGCGGCAAGCACGGATAGAAGATGCGTCGGTGACTGAATTTATTCTCGGTTGGTGAGCAAAAAAACTTCGTTCCCCGGTTGCTTTCTGGTTAACCTCTCCGCCACATGAAGTGGACCAAGACTTTAATTCCAACGCTCCGCGAAGCGCCGGCGGATGCGGAAATCCTTTCGCATAAATTGCTGTTGCGCGCCGGCCTCATCCGGAAGCTTGCGGGGGGCGTTTATACTTTTCTCCCGCTTGGCCTCCGCGCGTTGCGCAAGGTGGAGCAGATCATCCGCCAAGAAATGGATCGTGCCGGGGCCGTCGAAGTACTTATGCCTTCGTTGCAGCCGGCGGAACTCTGGCAGCAGACCGGTCGTTACGAAACCGCCCGGGCGGTGCTCTTTCGCCTGAAGGACAACGGCGGTCGCGAATGGGTGCTGAGTGCGACAGCGGAAGAAGTCATCACCACGCTGGTGGCGAACGAGATCAATTCCTACCGCCAGTTGCCGAAAAACTTCTATCAGGTGAGCGGTAAGTTCCGCGATGAGATCCGGCCACGTTTCGGGTTGATGCGCGCCAAGGAATTCATCATGAAAGACGCGTATTCCTTTGATACCACGGACGAAGGCGCGATGGCGAGCTATCAGAAAATGTATGACGCCTACAAACGGATCTTTGACCGCTGCGGGGTACAAAACTTCCCCGTCGAGGCCGATACCGGAGTCATTGGCGGCAGCCATTCGCATGAATTCATGGTGCCGGCGGACACGGGCGAGAACGATGTGGTGTTCTGCGAAGCGTGTGGTTACGCAGCAAACGTCGAAAAAGCCACCAGCGGCATTCCCAAAACGGCGACGCGGGAAATGGGTGCGACGATCGAGAAGTTTGCCACGCCGGGCGTTGTCACGATTGAAGCACTGACCAAGGCGCCGTTCAGCGTTCCGGCGAATCGCCAGATTAAGACGCTGGTTTATGTCGCTGACAGCAAGCCGGTGATTGTTTTGATTCGAGGCGACGACCAGTTGAACGAAGCCAAACTGGCAGGCGTCGTTGGCACCACGATTTTTCGGGCGGCCACCGCCGAGGAAATTCTCCCCGCCCTCGGCGCGCATCCCGGCAGCCTGGGGGCCGTTGGGGTGAAGGGGATTGGAGTTTATGCCGACGCGCGATTGAACGGGGCGAATGAAATGACCACCGGCGCGAACGAAGACGGATTTCATTGGCGCAACGTCTCTATCGAGCGGGACATCACGGTGACGAAGTGGTGGGATTTGCGAACCGTGAGCCCAGGTGAGCCCTGCGCCAAATGCGGCAAGCCGCTCAAGATTCGGCGGGCGATTGAGGTTGGCCATGTGTTCAAGCTCGGCACGAAATACAGTGAAGCGCTCAACGCCACGTTCCTGGACGAGGATGGTTCGCGCAAACCGTGTGTGATGGGTTGCTACGGGATCGGGGTGACGCGGACGTTGCAGGCGATCATCGAGCAGAGCAATGACAAGGATGGGATCGTCTGGCCGTTGGCGGTGGCGCCCTATCAGGTGTGCATTACGCCGTTGAATGTGACGGCGGACAACACCTGCATGAAGCACGCGGAAACAATTTATGCCCAACTCACCGCCCAGGGTGTGGATGCGATTCTCGACGACCGTGACGAGCGTCCGGGCGTGAAGTTCAAGGACGCCGATCTGGTCGGCTTTCCGATCCGGGTGAGCATTGGTGAAAAGTCATTGGCGAATGGCGAAGTGGAGATCAAGCCTCGCGGCGGGGCCATGACCCTCGTCAAAGTGGACGAGGTTGTCAAAAAGGTCCTGGCGCTGGTCAATCGAATTCCAGGGTAACACGAGCCGAGTTCGCGCGCACGGAATGGCGGTCTGGCAGTTGATCTCGAGCCAACCCGCCCGCTTTCAAGCCATGACGGATCGGACCGTTTTTTGGCGGCTGGCCGCGTGGTCGAGGGATTCGCGGACAGCGCGGGCCAGCGTCACGCGGGTATAGGGTTTCTGGAGGAAACGGGCGTCATTATGGCGTTCGAGGAAATCCGTGCTGATATCGTCCACGGTGTAGCCGCTGGCAAAGACGACCCGAAGCGGGGGGCGCTGGCCGAGAAGCTTGCTGGCCAAGTCCACGCCGGAAACGCCGGCGGGCATCACCATGTCGGTAAAGAGCAGATCCACACTATTCGGGTGGCGTTCCCAAACTTCGATGGCTTCCCGACCATTGGCAGCCACGAACACCTTGTAGCCGCATTCCTCGAGGATCATTTGTGCCATTTCGCGCAGCACGGGTTCATCCTCAACGACGAGGATGGTTTCCTTGCCGCCGGTGACCGGCGCGTTGGGCGTCGTGTCTTCATGGGCCGGTTTGGCCGTCTCGGCGCTGGCGGGGAGGAGAACGTTAAAAGTGGAGCCGCAGCCGGATTTGCTGGAGACCTCCACCCACCCGCCATGTTGTTTGACGATCCCATAAACCGTTGCCAGCCCCAAGCCGGTGCCTTTGCCGACTTCCTTGGTGGTAAAGAACGGTTCAAAAATGCGCCCAATGACGTAGGCGTCCATACCGCAACCGGAGTCGGCCACGCACAAACAGACGTGCGGACCGGGGCGGGATTCGGGATGCGACTCGATGTAATCTTCCGGAATGTCAATGCCGCTGAGGCTGACAGTCAATGTACCGCCTTTATCCATCGCGTCGCGGGCGTTCACGCAGAGATTCATGATCACTTGTTCGATCATGCCGCCGTCGCCGCGGATAAGCGGGAGCTGGGCTGGGGGCGTGAATTTGAGGGTGATGGTTTCGCCCAGGAGCCGCCGGAGCATCTTGCTCAGGTTCAAAACGACGTCGCTCAGGTCGAGCAGCTTGAGTTGCATCACGTTTTTGCGGCTGAACATGAGCAGTTGACGTGTCAGACTCGCGGCGCGTTCGGCGGCGAAGAACACCGCCTGCGCGGAATCGAGCGCCTGGGCCCCCATGCCGGGCCGGGCCATTAACATGCCGATATGACCCTGGATGATCGTGAGCATGTTGTTGAAATCATGAGCCACGCCGGCGGCAAGCTGGCCGATGGATTCCATCTTTTGCGATTGCCGCAACTGACTTTCGAGGCTCAACCGATCCGTGATGTCGCTGACATAGCAATGCACGACCCGGCTGGCGGGCACCGGGTGGAACGACCACTCCAGCGTACGGCCGGCGACCCGGGTCTCATGGTGAGCCTTGGAAAGTCCCTCGGTGAGGCAAGCACTCACAATCTCGGTGACATTGGCGGGCAGAATGCCGCGCGGGTGATTCTCATTGACGGAAAGCGCCAGCCGGAGCGCCGTGTCGTTGAAGTAGGTAATATTGCCATCGGGCGCGAGTTCCATCGCCGGGTTGGGATTCAGTTGGGCAAAGGCGGCGAGTTTCTGCAACTCGGTTTCCGTTCGCAGGCGATCAGCCGCGGTGCCGAGCGCGTTGGCGACCGCAAGCAGGAATTGGACTTCGTCCTCTGTGTAATGACGCGGCTTGGTTGAATAGACCCCCAGCAGCCCGTAAGGTTGGTGGCGGGTGGCAATGGCGACACAAATTCCGCTGAGGATGTTGTGATCGAGCAGCATGTGCGGTGCGATGAAGCGATGTTCCTCACGCATGTCGGAGATGACCACCGGTTCCCCACGGGCCAGAACGAAGGCGGCTTGGGAGCGTCCGCGAGCTTCGACGATATCAAATCCGACCCGACCTGTTTGCCAGCCGAGCCCGGCCCGCTGCCAGAGCGATTTCCGGTCCGGTTGCAATTCAAGCACTTGGACAAAGGGGGTTTCGAGGATTTGAGAGGCGAATTGCAACGCTTGGGTCAGCAGGTCGTTAAAGTCCTGGCTGACGATGGCGAACTGGCCGAGGGCGGCCACGACGGTTTGCTGTTGCGCGCGACTGAGCAAGAGTTTTTCGGTTTGCGCCCGCTCCCGCTCGCGTTGTTGCAACGACTCCGCCATCGAGTCAAACGTGTGCGCGAGTTGGGCCAGCTCACCTTTGACTTCGCTGATTCCGGTGCGGGTGCTGAGGTCGCCGGTCGCCAGCCGCTGCGTGGTGCTGAGCAGAATGCGAAGCTGGCGCATGATGAATCGTTCGCCACCGTACCAAGCTGCCGCCAGGGCGACGAGGCCGACAAGGAAACCCGCCCAGTCTTCCAGATGAAAGTAATATACGAAACACATCGGCGGTGCGATCGCGACGAAGACCGTCCCGACCAGGCGCATGCGAAGACTGGAGAATATATTCCTTGGAACCTTCCGCTTCCGCGGCGGTGCGAGGGTCGGAAGCGTCGCCGTGGCATGTTCACTGGTCGCCGCGGGCGCGTCCGGCCGGGATTTCGGCGACGAAGGTGTGAACAGCCTTTGCCAAACGCGAGGTTGGCGCACGATTTCGCTGTGGAAACCATTGGAAAAGCTGTTCATGTACCCCCTCCACAAGCAAATGGCCGGCCAAAGATTTTGGTCGACAGACATTTTTTCAAACGAAAACATGGTGGCGATGCAAATACGAACCTTCACGCTTGGCCATTCGCCCGACCCGGACGATGCCTTCATGTTTTACGGCTTGGCCAAGGAATTGATTCCGACCGCCGGCTTTCGGTTCGAGCATATTCTGCAGGACATTCAAACGCTCAACGAACGCGCCACCCGTGGTGAACTCGACATTTCGGCCGTGAGCATTCATGCCTACGCCTACGTGAGCGATCAATACGCGCTTCTGCCCAGTGGCGCGAGCATGGGCGACGGTTATGGGCCGATGCTGGTGGCAAAAGAGAAGTTTTCCCGCACGGAAGTCGCGCGAAAGACGATCGCCGTGCCCGGAACCATGACGAGCGCGTTCCTGGCATTGCAACTGTGGCTGGGTAAACCGGCGGCGCAGTTCAATTACGTGGTGGTGCCATTTGACCAGATATTTCAGGCGGTTCGTGGGGGGCAGGCGGACGTGGGCCTGATCATTCACGAGGGCCAGTTGACCTACCAGAACGAGGGGTTGGTGGTGTGCGAAGATTTTGGCCAATGGTGGGGGCGGGAGAATGCCGGTCTGCCTTTGCCGCTGGGGGGAAACGTAATTCACAAGCGCCACGAGCCGAGGATGCGCAAACAGGTTTCGGATATTCTGACGGCGAGCATCCAGTTCAGCCTGGACCATCGCGCCGCCGCCGTGCAACACGCGTTGCACTACGCGCGGGACATGGGGCGCGACCTTGCGGACAAGTTTGTGGGAATGTATGTCAATCATTGGACGCTGGATTACGGGGACCGCGGGCGGGAAGCCATTCGTCGGTTTCTGGGCCAAGCGTTCGCCGCAGGTTTGCTTCCGCACCGGCAGAAGTTGGAGTTTGTTGATTGACGCGGTTTTTGGAATCGGTTGGGGGTGGGCGAAAATACTCGAACGAAATTCGTTGCGCCGCGGTTCTGCGGTTTGCACTATTAGGGGAGATACCAACCGAGCAGGCCACAATTAGATGTGGTCAGTTGACATTCGGGTGGGTGCCGTTAACCGAAAAGCAACGACGCGCCTATGAAAGTTTTGCTTCAGGACATGGAATCGGGTTTCTTTTTCAAAGCCGTCGGTGTCACGACACGGGACACTCGGAGTGCGATGGATTTTCTAAGTTCTTCACGTGCAATCGATTTTTGCGCCACGCAAAAGCTGAATGGTATGCAGATTGTCCTCCGCTTCGACGAGCAGCACTACGACATCGTGTTGCCGATGGTCATGGAGCGTCTCCACCATCATGGCCCTCCAACCCAAGTCCGCTGAACCGGTTGATTCAGAAGATTGGTGGAGCGGTGGTTGTTTCGGTCCAGGCACGGGTAAGGTGGGTGTGCTGAATTTCTGTTTCCCGGCGATGAGTGATCTTGCGTCAGCCGGCTTGGTTGCTACTCTGTAAAGGATGAAGGCACGAACTGTTGACACGACCAACCACACCCGCATCGCTGTTCTGGGGCAACGGGTCCTCGGCGGCACTCCGGTCACGCGCGACGAGGCGAACTGGCTGTTCAATCTGGAAACGTCGGCGGACATTCTGGATCTGCTGGCCTGGGCGAACCGCATTCGTGAGCATTTCAAGGGCAACAAAATTCATCTCTGTTCCATCGTCAACGCCAAAGCGGGGGCGTGTTCCGAGAATTGCAGTTTCTGCTCACAATCTGCACATTACCAGACCGGTTCGCCGAAATATGGATTTATTGATCCCGAACCGGTTGCCGAGGCCGCAAACGAGGCGAACCAGAACCACGTCACGGCCGTTGGCCTCGTCGCCGCATGGAAAGGTCTTAACGAGGGGCCGCTGCTCGATGAAGTGTGTGACCGCATCCGCGAATTAAAAGCCGGAGGCAAGACGCGGCCCGATGCCTCGCTCGGTATCATCAAGAGCCAGGAGGTCGCCAACCGCTTGAAAGAAGCTGGGCTGGAATGCTACGGCCATAATCTCGAAAGCTCGCGCCGCTTTTTTCCGCAGACTTGCACCACCCATCGTTTCGAAGACCGACTCGCGACCCTTGGGTATCTTAAAAAGGCCGGCCTGAAGATATGTTCCGGCGGCATCATCGGCATGGGGGAGACCCGCGCGGATCGTTGTGATCTCGCGTTTGAGTTGAAAGCCATTGGCGCGAACGTCGTGCCCCTCAACATTCTCAATCCAATTCCCGGTACTCCGTTTGCCAAGAATGAACCGCTCGCCGTGATGGAAATCCTGAAAACCATCGCGTGTTTCCGCTTCATCCTGCCCCGCCAGGAAATCATGGTTGCGGGCGGTCGCACCGTGAATCTTCGCGACGCCCAAAGCATGATCTTCATGGCCGGCGCGAGTGCCATGATGGTTGGCAATTATCTCACCACGTTGAACCAACCCGTCGAAAAGGATCTGCAGATGATCAAGGATCTCGGTCTCGATCCCAATTGGGACAGGCACGATTTCAGCGATCAAATCGAAGATGGTTGCGGTTGTGGCTCGGTTGCTTGCGAAGCCGAAGGCGAATTGGTTGTCGCCAAATAGCAGGGATTCATGACAATTAGTTCATCAAGTGCTCTTGGAGAAAAAGAGCGGTGCTCCGAAACATGAAGTCCACATTGTGCTTCTTCTGGAAGCCGTGGCCTTCATCCTTCGCCACCAGATACCAAGCGGTGCCTCCGTGTTCACGGATCGCTTTTATCATCTGCTCGGACTCGGTAGCGGGGACGCGCGGGTCGTTCAATCCTTGAATCACAAAGAGTGGCCGCTGGATTTCGTCTGCGTGATTTGCCGGGGAAATCTTCCCCAAGAACTCCGCCATCGCCGGGTCACGCTCGTCGCCGTATTCCACGCGGCGCAGGTCGCGGCGATAGTCCTGGGTGTTCTTGAGAAACGTCAGGAAGTTTGAAATGCCAACCGCCTCCACGCCACAACGCAGGCGGCGACCGTGATGCACGAGGCTGGCCAACACCATGTAACCGCCATAACTGCCGCCGATGACCGCGACACGCTTGGCGTCCAGACCGGCATCGCGTTCGACCCAATCAAGGAACGTCCCGATGTCCTTTACGGAATCCTCCCGCTTGAATCCGTTGTCCAGCGTCAGGAACGTTTTTCCATAACCCATCGATCCCCGCACGTTGGGGTACAGCACCGCCAGTCCAAGCTCGTTGAGGTAATAATTATTTCGGGCCTGGAAGATCGGCCGCGATTGGCCTTCCGGCCCGCCATGGATGTTTATCAGCACAGGTCGCGGGCCGGGAAATTTCCGGAAGTCCGGCCGATAGAGAAACGCGGAAACCGGCAGTCCATCGTAACTTTTCACGCGGATCAACTCCGGTTCAACGAAGCTCGCCGGATCCAGCCCCCCGGTTTCGCTTTCGGTCCAGCGCTCGACCCTGCCCGTTTTCGCGTCGAGGACATAGACGTCATTGGGCGACCGGGCGGAACTGAGCGTGAACGCCAGATCGCAATTATTCCCGTGCCACTTTATTGCACCGATGACGCCCAGCGGAAGTTTAGGCGTGCTTAGTTCTTTGCCCGAGCGCGCGTCAAGCAAGCGCAGAACGCTCACCCCCTCTTGGTTGCCGACTATGGCGAGTTTTCGTCCATCCGCTGACAAATCGAAAGCTTCCATATCTGCGCGGGCTTCCGTACCAAGCGGAGTGAGTTTCTGCGTCGCTAGATCCAGCCGGGATAGGCGTTGAAACTCCGAATCCCTGTCCGTCACCGCGAAGATGGATTTGCCATCCTTCGCGAATAACGCACCCGTCCACGAGATCTTCCCGCCGCTGGGCGGGGTAAGCAATTGAACCACGCCAGAAGCGCGATTCAACAGGTGAATCCGGCTCTCGTTGATCGAGATGGATTCGCCCAGCAGCAATTGTTCATCATTCGGCGACCAATCCAGCACCCCCCAGCCACCGCCTTTGACTTCAAGTATCAGCCGGTCACTGTTCGGATGTCTCGGATTCATCACATAGATGTCTGTGTCGCTCCCGGTGCGCCGTGTGGAAGAATATGCCAGCCAGTCACCGGAATTTGACCAGCGCGGAGCCATATTGCGCGATTTGCCATCCGTTAGCAGGGTGATGCGGCCATCGGCCAGATCGTAACGGTGCAACTGGAAAAACTCGCCCCCGCCGCGGTCCTGACTAAACACAATGAATGCGCCTTGCTTTGGGTCGAAAGTCCCACCCGCGACCGGTTCGGGCAGAAAGGTCAACTGCCGCCTTGCGCCGCCCGGCATTATTACCTGGTGCAACTGCGTTACGTCTGCGAAGCGGGTGGTGATGATCATTTCGCGTTTCGTCGGATGCCAGTCGTTGAAGCCGGCGGCGCGAAACTCGAGATAGCGGCCTACGGCGGATTTCAATTCGGGCGGAATCGGAGGCACACCTTGAACGACAAGGTTTTCAGGCACTTGGGCCAGCGTTGTGCCCAGCGCGAGCACGGTGAGAGCGAAAGCAAAGGCGCACGATTTCATCGCGGGCAGAGATAGCGATGCGGCGGGCTGTCCGCCAGCAGAAAACCGTTTGCTCCCCCCACGGCGAGGCTTGACGGCGAGGCGCGGGCGCATTTCCTTATAGCCCGTCAAATGTCCATACAACGACTCTATAGAAATCACGGTGGCTATTACGGCGAAACCGCAGATCTTGAGCGGCTCTGGTGCGACGTGAATCAAGCCGCCCGTGATCACGGCTGGCATTCGGAGTATTTCCATCGAACCCCGGAGTTTGATTTTCTCGCCCTCCGTCGCCCGGCCTTGGCCCCGGATGCAGCGGAGGTCAGTCCCCGCGTTTATATCAGTGCCGGCATCCACGGAGATGAACCGGCCGCTCCGCTGGCCGCCCTGCGTCTGCTCCAGGAAGATCAGTGGCCGGCAAACGCCGAAATTATTCTGCATCCGTGCCTGAACCCAACCGGCATTTCCCTAAACCGCCGCGATAATGGCCAGGGCATTGACCTCAATCGCGATTATCTGGATTTGCAGTCCGCCGAAGTCCGTGCTCATGTCGCGTGGCTGGAAAAGCAGCCGCGTTTTGACCTCTGCCTCTGCCTGCACGAGGACTGGGAAGCCCATGGCTTTTACGTCTATGAATTGAATCCCGACCGCCAACCTTCGCTTGCCGAAGCCATCGTTGCTAGGGTGGCCAGGGTTTGTCCCCTCGACTTGTCCTCGGTGATTGAGGGCCGGGAGGCCCAAGGCGGCATCATCCGCCCCAACTTGGATCCGCATTCCCGCCCGCAATGGCCTGAAGCCTTCTGGTTGCTGACCCACAAGACGCGATTGTCCTACACGCTGGAGGCGCCATCAGATTTTCCGCTGGCCGTACGCATCAACGCCTTGGCCGCCGGGGTCAAGGCCGCTTTGGCTTGCCGACTGCTTCCCAGTGCATGAATGAAGAAGCCGAGATTGGCTGCAAAGCATATCGGGGTGGGCGTCATCGCGTTCCACCTGTTCACCTCGGCGGCACATCTCACCGCGGCTGATTTCCTGCCCACGCTCAAGGTTGGCAGCCGGACTTACACCAACGTGTCCGTGACCACAGTCACTGCCACGGACATCTATTTCCAACACACGCAGGGCATGGGCAACGCCAAACTCAAGAATCTCGGGGCTGACGAGCAAAAGCGCTTCCATTTCGATGCCGTTAAGAGCAAGGAAGTGGACCGGCAACAAAGGGCCGCCAGCCAGCGGTACCATCAGGAAATTGCTGCACGGAAGCCGGCCTCGAAACCGAGCGCGCCCCCCGAAGACGGAGTCGTTCCGGTCACGGAGGACAACGGCGATCCGGTCGTCACCAAGCTTTACGCGCGGTCCTTTCGCGGTCGGCGATCTCCGCCGATCGTGGTGGATCAATGGCTGACCCCGCCGCCGGACGTGAAAGGGAAATTCGTGCTCCTGGATTTTTGGGCTACCTGGTGTGGCCCTTGCCGCCAGTCCATCCCGCACCTCAATGCCTTGCAAGCGAAGTTTAAGGATCACCTCGTTGTGGTCGGTTTGAGCGATGAGACCCCGGAGGGCATGCGCAAAATGGCGTCGCCGCGTGTGGATTACTACGTCGGCACAGACCCGCAAGCCCGGACGCGAACGGCAGTGGAAGTGCAGGGGATTCCGCACGCGATGCTGCTGGACCCGGAAGGGATCGTGCGTTTCGAGGGCCAGCCGCTATATCTGGACGAGCGCGGCCTCGAACAATTAATTACCAAGTACTCCAAATAACGGAGCGAAGACATTTGCTGGCCACGCTCGGGAACCATTGCCAGTTTTGCCAAGGCCCCGATCCGAATTCGGCAACCGAATCAATTCACCTTAACGCCGTTGCGCGGCGCTTCATCCACTCGTCGCCCAAATTGGTGAGCGTTTTCGCTTTCAAGACCCGCTCGGCAAGCGGGAACACGATGCGCTCCTCCTTCTCGAAATGCTTCCGCGCGGCGGCGATGACGCCGAGCAAAAGTTGCTTGCCGTCCTTGAGGGTGCGGGCCTTGCGCACCTTGAGCAAGGTAGCGTCAATCAATTCATGCTCCTGATGGAACGTCTCCCGGTGGCCGAATTGCTCAAAGCAGTGCTCCAAAGGTTCAATAAAGAGTTCATCCTCTGTCTGGGAGTGCGGGGACATAACCTTATCCACCAGCAGTGCCAGCGACTTCACCTCTGCCAGGCTCGTGAGCCGCGGGGCGCTCGTCTCGATGTGGTCAAACAGGTGGTGGAACACCGTATGTTCCGCCCGCAAAATGTCCGTGATCTTCATGGCTCGAATCTAAGCAATATGTCTGCCCAGCAGATAACTGTCTCCGGCGAATTCCGCCAGCCGATTCTTGTTATTTATTCTGCCCCGGAACCGGCGGTCAATGCCCGTCACGGTTCCGGCCTCGAAAATGGTTCGGGTGCAACCGCTGTGGGCGGGCGTGGCTGAATGCGCTGGTCAATCAATCGCTTGCCTAACCCGGTTTGTTGGCAAGGAGGTGGATTGAAACGCTGGCGAGGCAGTTGGCCGAGTTATTCGATGGCTGAGTCTGCGCGACACAACCTTCGTACCGCAAGGTAGCTCGCCGCGAGGAGTACGACGGCGCAGGTCAAGTAAGGCAGGGGCGGGGAGTAGTGCAGCGTGGTGGTGGCAAAGATGGGCCCGAGGATGCGGGCCAAACTGCCCGCTGCCTGGGCGACGCCCAAGTTAGCGCCTTGTTCGTTGGGTGAGGTGAGATTGGAGAGGAGGCCGAGCAAGGGAGGGCGCGTGAGGCTCGACCCGACTGAGAGCACGGCCAGCGCGGCCAGCATCATCACCCACGGTACCCCTTCAGGCTGAAATAGAATTCGCCAAGTTAGCGGCATGGGCGTGCCAACTTTGATGAACGGCAGGACCGCCATGCTCAGCGCCGTAAGCACGAGGCTGAGAATGATGACTTTAGGTTCACCCATTTTTCTTACCAGGCGACCGATCATGCCGCCTTGCACGAAGGCTCCGATGACCCCGCAGAAGACGAAGAGGTAGGTGGCGGTGGTGGCGGTGGTGGTGTCGCTCTGAATGTCGAGGTGGAAATGATCGCACACGAGGAGAGCCAAGGTGGCTTCGAAGCAACTGAAACAGAAGGTGGCGAGAAAGAACACGTAAACGAGCGTGCCAATTCTTGGCTGCCCAAGGGTGTGCGCCCATTGGCTCAAATGTGGTCGCTCGGCGACATGTTCCGAGTTGGGTTTATGGCTTTCGACAAGGACAAACAGGGCGAGGATGAAATTCGCGGCACATAAAATAGCGGCAATCCAGCCGGGGCCACTGCCGCCGAGGTGTTTTAAGCTGATGCCGCCGATGGCCGGGCCAAAAATGAAGCCAAGACCGAAGGCCATGCCGATGAGGCCCATTTTTTTGGAGCGTTGATCGGGCGGGGTGATGTCAGCGATGTAGGCTTGGGCGACGGTGATGTTGCCGCCGCAGATGCCGGCAAAGGAGCGGGCGAGAATCATCATCCAGATCGCAGTGGTATGGTTGGCGATGCTGGAACTGTAGGCGAACAGGACATAAGAGAGGGCCGCGCCGGCGGTGCTGATGAGCAGAACGGGGCGGCGCCCGATGCGGTCGGAGAGCCGGCCCCAAATCGGCGCGAAGACAAATTGCATGGCCGAAAAGGAGGCAATGATAACCCCGATAAGAAATCCGTCGGCGCCAAAGTGGCGGCTGTAAACCGGGACCAGCGGGACGACGATGCCAAAGCCGATGAGATCAATGAATACCGTCAGCCAGATGATAAGGAGGGAGGGCTTTTTCATCAGGGCCAGACGCTATGTTGCAAATTCATCGGCGGAGTCTAGTGAGGGATCGTGGCGAGTCAAGGGAGCGACAAGGGCGGGAGGGATTGTATTTGACGGATCGGCCCCAGGCTTGCGGCTGGAAATGGGTGTAAAAATGTTCCTTGTACTGGTCTTCGAAGGCATCGTTCTATTGAGGCTGGAGGGGCGAGTGTTTGGCCCGGCCTCTCGCCTGAGTCTGGGTGACGATCGTCGTTTGGCGCTCGTGTGGTTTGTCTTGATCTCCCACCGCGTTGTCCCGGCGATGGACAACCGGGGAATGGTGTGGGCTATTGTTTGCGTGGTTTTCAGATAATAACGCATTTGGCTTCCAACTTGCGATAAGGTGGGAGCGAAGCCGTTGGGTGCAGGACAATTTCCAATAAAATGCAAACAAAAGACACCGACATCAAAGACAGCCGAAAACGAATTCTGTTGGTGGACGACCACGCCGTGGTGCGGTTCGGGATTTCCCAGCTCATCAACCGCCAAAGTGATCTGGTGGTTTGTGGCGAAGCGGAATCAGCGGCTAAGGCGATGGATTTGATCAGTAAACTCAAGCCCGACTTGGTGGTGACCGACCTCTCGCTCAAGGACAGCAGCGGACTGGAACTGATGCGCAACATCAAAGCCCAATTTCCGGGGCTGCCGATCTTGGTGGTCAGCATTCATGACGAATCGATTTATGCCGAGATTGCCTTCCGCGCCGGCGCACTTGGGTATTTGATGAAGCAGGAGGCGCTGGAACGAATCCCGACCGCCATCCGCCGCGTCCTTGTCGGCAGCGTTTACGTCAGCGATGCGCTGGCGGGGAAGATGTTGCAAAACCAGGTTCGCGGCGGGCACACCGACGCTCAGGAGTCGCCGGTAAAATCTTTGAGCGATCGCGAAGTGGAAGTATTCCATCTCATCGGCCAATGGAAAAAGACCAAGGAGATTGCCAGTGAACTGCACCTAAGTGTCAAAACGGTTGAGTACTATCGGGAGCAGATCAAGCGGAAGCTCAATCTCAAAGGCGCGTCCGAATTGACGCAGTACGCCACCGCCTGGGTGCAGCGCGAAGTGCCGGCTTGAATATTTTGGATTCGGTTCTGTTTCCCCCGTTCTGACGACGTCAGAACGGGGTTTTTGTTGCTTTGCCGGATGCTGGTCGGCAGTGCCCTCCCGGGGTTGCCCCGGGGAACTCATTCCCAACTCCACCGGACGAACAACGCAGGTGCGCCCTTGTTGTCGCGATTCGGGGGCCGGTGTATGAGTTTGTTGCGAGAATCACCGTGATAATCTCCGACCGAGCAGAATGAACCCAGAAAATCAATTGATTTGGATGAGCGTCGTCGCTGCGCTCACTTTGATCGGAGCGACGATTGTTGCGGCACATGCCCACCTTGCCGCGCGGCCCTGCCGGGTGCGGGTTCACAACTTTCGCCAGCCTCGGAAAGAGCTTCACCGTTGAGCGGGGGCGACTGGCGGTAAACCTCAGAATGTTGTAATGCTATGACCAAACCAATCCGACTCTTGATCGCCGATGACCACCCGATCGTGCGGCACGGCATCAGCAGTTGCCTTGCGCGCCAGCAAACGATTCAGATCATCGGTGAAGCGGGCGACGGACGCGAGGCGCTGAGCCGGACGCGAGAGTTGCGACCGGATGTCGTGTTGATGGACATTGACATGCCGCAGATGAATGGGTTGGCCGTGACAGATTTGCTGCGCCGGGAAATGCCGCAGGTCAAAGTTCTGATCCTTTCAATGTATTCCAATTCGGAGTACGCCTTGCGCATTATTCAATGTGGCGCGCGCGGGTTTGTCCTAAAGGAAGCCCCACCCGAGGAAATCGTCCACGCCATTGAAGCGGTGTATGCGGGCACAGCGCATTTCAGTCCGGACGTGGCGCGCGTGGCGCTCAACCAGGTGGTGCGCGGCCACGGGGAGAGCGCAGGACCAGCGCGGTTGACGAGCCGGGAACGGGAGGTTCTCATGCACATTGCCGAGGGCCAGAGCAACAAGGAGATTGCCGGCCAGCTCAAGATCGGGGTGCGCACCGTGGAAACGCATCGTGAACGCATCATGCGTAAGCTCGACATTCACTCGATTGCGGGCCTGACTCGATTCGCCATTGCGCAGGGAATGGTTTCATTGATGCCAGCGTCGCTGCCGCAATTGCTCGCCGCCGCCTGAGGCGGTCGGCGGCGTGCCTCGGACCTCGCGATTACTGAACCGCTCTAGCCTGGGCGTGTCGCACGCACTCCACCCGCTGCGGGGCTTTTCCCCAGCCTCTGATGCTAACTGGAGAGTTTACCTGCGTCCCGGCGCCGGTTTAGAGTCCTGGCATGTCGTCGTCCCAACTTATCGCCTGGAAGTGGTTACGGAATGGCGATGAGGCATTTCCCGCCCTGCTTGCCGCCCTTGATGCCGCTCGCGAAACCATTCGGCTCGAAACGTACATTTTTGCCAACGATTCGTTGGGTCGGCGCTTTCGGGATGCGCTGGTGCTGGCCCGTCAGCGCGGCGTGGTCGTAAGTGTGTTGGTGGACGCGGTTGGCTCCATGGAACTACCGGGTGATTTTTGGTCGCCGTTGACGGCAGCGGGCGCGGCGGTGCGGGTGTTTAATCCCCTGGCCTTAAGCCGATTTGCAATTCGGGATCACCGCAAGTTGCTGGTCTGTGACGCCCGAGTGGGTTTCGTGGGTGGTTTCAATATCGCGACGGAATACGAGGGCGACGGTGTGACGCGTGGCTGGCTCGACTTGGGGTTGCAGATTGAAGGACCGCTGGCGTTGGCGCTGGCTGACGTATTTGACAAGATGTTTGCGCAAGCGGATTTCCGCCATAAACGCCCCTTGCACTGGCGGCGTGGCCTGCGGCGGCATACTGTGCTTTCGGCCGGCGAACAACTGCTGCTGGGTGGGCCGGGCTTGGGCCGTAATCCGATCCGTCGCGCGCTGCGCACCGATCTCGCGTCGGCCCGTGTGGTGCAGGTGATGGCCGCCTATTTTCTCCCGCCGCGGTCGCTGCGTCGGGATTTTGCGCGGGTGGCGCGGCGCGGCGGAACGGTGCAATTCGTTCTCGCGGGCAAATCGGATGTGGCCTTTTCGCAACTTGCGGCGCGCAGTCTGTATCAACGTTTGCTTATATCCGGCGCGGAGATTTACGAATATGGGCCGCAGGTGCTGCACGCGAAGCTGATCGTCGTGGATAATGCGGTGTATGTCGGGTCGGCCAACTTGGATCCCCGCAGCCTGGGGATTAATTACGAATTGATGTTGCGATTGACAAATCCGGCCCTGGTGGCCGAGGCCCGGGTGATTTTTGGCGCGGCGCGGGCGCAGGGGCGGCGGATCGAGGTTGCCGAGTGGAAGACCGCGCGCAGCTTCTGGACGCGGCTGCGGGAACGCTGGGCGTATTTTGTTCTGGCCCGTGTGGATCCCCACGTGGCGCAGCGGCAATGGCGTTCGCTGCCGGAATAGCGTGGTGATCTTTCGCTTCGCTTACCGGGTTAGGGCGAAGAGGTAGCGCTGCACGCGGGCCGCGTCGTCGGTTTGTTTGAGTTCGAGATAGATCTGCTCCAAGTTGCCGCACATGCGGGCCAGCATCCGACGCGCGCTCATCGGTTTGAGATACTCCTCGCGGCCCTCGTGGTGGCAGCGGGCGAGATGATCCATGCAATCACTGCGCGTCAGGAGTTTACCCAGGTTGAAAGCATCCACGTACACTTCCTCCAGCGCCGTCTGATAGCGACAAAGGGAATGCCCTGGCAGGCCAATACCGCAGACGGGCAGCCCGAGCCGTTGGGTGAGGAGGGTGTAAACCAGGCAGAGGCTGATGGGATTGCCCGTGCGCCGGTCCAGGACGCGGTTCAGAAAGCTGTTCTCCGGGTCATAATAATTCTCCATGTTGCCCGTAAAGTTGAGTTGCGTAAAAATGTATTCGTTGATCCGGGTTAGCAGCCGTTCCTGCGGATTGCTCGCGGCGAGCCATTCGCGGAGTTCGCCGGCGTAGTCATCCAGCAGCGCGCGATAGGCGGTGGCGTTGATCTCCGGATACTGCGTCTGCGCCAGGAGCCAGGCGCCGGTTTCCAAATCCAGTTGCGCCTCGTTCTGCAGGCAATAAGCCATGAAGCGCGCGTCCGCAATCTCGCGATCAAAATGCTGGATCAAGTCCTGGGCATGCCGGCGCAACATGGGGTCGCTGCTCAGGCGGCAGGGCTTGAGCCAGACTTGGGTGTCGTGGCCGAGGGACAGGATCCTTTGCCGCACCGCCTGATACACCGACGGATCTTCGTCGCCGAGCAGGTTGATCAACGCCGTCCGTTCACCCTCAGGCAGCGGACCCCAGTTTTGTTTCGCAGTTGCAGTTTGCATTACTTTTTGCTGTCCCAATAAACATCATGATGCCGGCGGCAACAATTCAGGGCCGGGCGGGAATTGACCCCGGTGGAACTCCGAAGTGGGTAGGGTGGAATTGGCTTTGGTTGCGGTGGCGGGGAAGCTCATCCATGACCGGCCCGGAACATGGTTGAAGCTCGCACCGTTGGTTGAACCGGGCGGCGGAACGGACCCGTTTAGCCCGGTTTACTTGCCCGCGAGCGCTTCTCAGTTTCGATTTTGCGTAGCGTTTCCTCGAACAGCGCGCGCTGTTCGAGGAAACGCTACGCAAAATCGAAACTGAGAAGCGCTCGCGGGCAAGTAAACCGGGCTAAACGGGTCCGTTCCGCCGCCCGGTTCAACCAACGGTGCGAGCTTCAACCATGTTCCGGGCCGGTCATGGATGAGCTTCCCCGCCACCGCAACCAAAGCCAATTCCACCCTACCCACTTCGGAGTTCCACCGGGGTCAATTCCCGCCCGGCCCTGAATTGTTGCCGCCGGCATCATGATGTTTATTGGGACAGCAAAAAGTAATGCAAACTGCAACTGCGAAACAAAACTGGGGTCCGCTGCCTGAGGGTGAACGGACGGCGTTGATCAACCTGCTCGGCGACGAAGATCCGTCGGTGTATCAGGCGGTGCGGCAAAGGATCCTGTCCCTCGGCCACGACACCCAAGTCTGGCTCAAGCCCTGCCGCCTGAGCAGCGACCCCATGTTGCGCCGGCATGCCCAGGACTTGATCCAGCATTTTGATCGCGAGATTGCGGACGCGCGCTTCATGGCTTATTGCCTGCAGAACGAGGCGCAACTGGATTTGGAAACCGGCGCCTGGCTCCTGGCGCAGACGCAGTATCCGGAGATCAACGCCACCGCCTATCGCGCGCTGCTGGATGACTACGCCGGCGAACTCCGCGAATGGCTCGCCGCGAGCAATCCGCAGGAACGGCTGCTAACCCGGATCAACGAATACATTTTTACGCAACTCAACTTTACGGGCAACATGGAGAATTATTATGACCCGGAGAACAGCTTTCTGAACCGCGTCCTGGACCGGCGCACGGGCAATCCCATCAGCCTCTGCCTGGTTTACACCCTCCTCACCCAACGGCTCGGGCTGCCCGTCTGCGGTATTGGCCTGCCAGGGCATTCCCTTTGTCGCTATCAGACGGCGCTGGAGGAAGTGTACGTGGATGCTTTCAACCTGGGTAAACTCCTGACGCGCAGTGATTGCATGGATCATCTCGCCCGCTGCCACCACGAGGGCCGCGAGGAGTATCTCAAACCGATGAGCGCGCGTCGGATGCTGGCCCGCATGTGCGGCAACTTGGAGCAGATCTATCTCGAACTCAAACAAACCGACGACGCGGCCCGCGTGCAGCGCTACCTCTTCGCCCTAACCCGGTAAGCGAAGCGAAAGATCACCACGCTATTCCGGCAGCGAACGCCATTGCCGCTGCGCCACGTGGGGATCCACACGGGCCAGAACAAAATACGCCCAGCGTTCCCGCAGCCGCGTCCAGAAGCTGCGCGCGGTCTTCCACTCGGCAACCTCGATCCGCCGCCCCTGCGCCCGCGCCGCGCCAAAAATCACCCGGGCCTCGGCCACCAGGGCCGGATTTGTCAATCGCAACATCAATTCGTAATTAATCCCCAGGCTGCGGGGATCCAAGTTGGCCGACCCGACATACACCGCATTATCCACGACGATCAGCTTCGCGTGCAGCACCTGCGGCCCATATTCGTAAATCTCCGCGCCGGATATAAGCAAACGTTGATACAGACTGCGCGCCGCAAGTTGCGAAAAGGCCACATCCGATTTGCCCGCGAGAACGAATTGCACCGTTCCGCCGCGCCGCGCCACCCGCGCAAAATCCCGACGCAGCGACCGCGGCGGGAGAAAATAGGCGGCCATCACCTGCACCACACGGGCCGACGCGAGATCGGTGCGCAGCGCGCGACGGATCGGATTACGGCCCAAGCCCGGCCCACCCAGCAGCAGTTGTTCGCCGGCCGAAAGCACAGTATGCCGCCGCAGGCCACGCCGCCAGTGCAAGGGGCGTTTATGGCGGAAATCCGCTTGCGCAAACATCTTGTCAAATACGTCAGCCAGCGCCAACGCCAGCGGTCCTTCAATCTGCAACCCCAAGTCGAGCCAGCCACGCGTCACACCGTCGCCCTCGTATTCCGTCGCGATATTGAAACCACCCACGAAACCCACTCGGGCGTCACAGACCAGCAACTTGCGGTGATCCCGAATTGCAAATCGGCTTAAGGCCAGGGGATTAAACACCCGCACCGCCGCGCCCGCTGCCGTCAACGGCGACCAAAAATCACCCGGTAGTTCCATGGAGCCAACCGCGTCCACCAACACACTTACGACCACGCCGCGCTGACGGGCCAGCACCAGCGCATCCCGAAAGCGCCGACCCAACGAATCGTTGGCAAAAATGTACGTTTCGAGCCGAATGGTTTCGCGAGCGGCATCAAGGGCGGCAAGCAGGGCGGGAAATGCCTCATCGCCATTCCGTAACCACTTCCAGGCGATAAGTTGGGACGACGACATGCCAGGACTCTAAACCGGCGCCGGGACGCAGGTAAACTCTCCAGTTAGCATCAGAGGCTGGGGAAAAGCCCCGCAGCGGGTGGAGTGCGTGCGACACGCCCAGGCTAGAGCGGTTCAGTAATCGCGAGGTCCGAGGCACGCCGCCGACCGCCTCAGGCGGCGGCGAGCAATTGCGGCAGCGACGCTGGCATCAATGAAACCATTCCCTGCGCAATGGCGAATCGAGTCAGGCCCGCAATCGAGTGAATGTCGAGCTTACGCATGATGCGTTCACGATGCGTTTCCACGGTGCGCACCCCGATCTTGAGCTGGCCGGCAATCTCCTTGTTGCTCTGGCCCTCGGCAATGTGCATGAGAACCTCCCGTTCCCGGCTCGTCAACCGCGCTGGTCCTGCGCTCTCCCCGTGGCCGCGCACCACCTGGTTGAGCGCCACGCGCGCCACGTCCGGACTGAAATGCGCTGTGCCCGCATACACCGCTTCAATGGCGTGGACGATTTCCTCGGGTGGGGCTTCCTTTAGGACAAACCCGCGCGCGCCACATTGAATAATGCGCAAGGCGTACTCCGAATTGGAATACATTGAAAGGATCAGAACTTTGACCTGCGGCATTTCCCGGCGCAGCAAATCTGTCACGGCCAACCCATTCATCTGCGGCATGTCAATGTCCATCAACACGACATCCGGTCGCAACTCTCGCGTCCGGCTCAGCGCCTCGCGTCCGTCGCCCGCTTCACCGATGATCTGAATCGTTTGCTGGCGCGCAAGGCAACTGCTGATGCCGTGCCGCACGATCGGGTGGTCATCGGCGATCAAGAGTCGGATTGGTTTGGTCATAGCATTACAACATTCTGAGGTTTACCGCCAGTCGCCCCCGCTCAACGGTGAAGCTCTTTCCGAGGCTGGCGAAAGTTGTGAACCCGCACCCGGCAGGGCCGCGCGGCAAGGTGGGCATGTGCCGCAACAATCGTCGCTCCGATCAAAGTGAGCGCAGCGACGACGCTCATCCAAATCAATTGATTTTCTGGGTTCATTCTGCTCGGTCGGAGATTATCACGGTGATTCTCGCAACAAACTCATACACCGGCCCCCGAATCGCGACAACAAGGGCGCACCTGCGTTGTTCGTCCGGTGGAGTTGGGAATGAGTTCCCCGGGGCAACCCCGGGAGGGCACTGCCGACCAGCATCCGGCAAAGCAACAAAAACCCCGTTCTGACGTCGTCAGAACGGGGGAAACAGAACCGAATCCAAAATATTCAAGCCGGCACTTCGCGCTGCACCCAGGCGGTGGCGTACTGCGTCAATTCGGACGCGCCTTTGAGATTGAGCTTCCGCTTGATCTGCTCCCGATAGTACTCAACCGTTTTGACACTTAGGTGCAGTTCACTGGCAATCTCCTTGGTCTTTTTCCATTGGCCGATGAGATGGAATACTTCCACTTCGCGATCGCTCAAAGATTTTACCGGCGACTCCTGAGCGTCGGTGTGCCCGCCGCGAACCTGGTTTTGCAACATCTTCCCCGCCAGCGCATCGCTGACGTAAACGCTGCCGACAAGGACGCGGCGGATGGCGGTCGGGATTCGTTCCAGCGCCTCCTGCTTCATCAAATACCCAAGTGCGCCGGCGCGGAAGGCAATCTCGGCATAAATCGATTCGTCATGAATGCTGACCACCAAGATCGGCAGCCCCGGAAATTGGGCTTTGATGTTGCGCATCAGTTCCAGTCCGCTGCTGTCCTTGAGCGAGAGGTCGGTCACCACCAAGTCGGGCTTGAGTTTACTGATCAAATCCATCGCCTTAGCCGCTGATTCCGCTTCGCCACAAACCACCAGATCACTTTGGCGGTTGATGAGCTGGGAAATCCCGAACCGCACCACGGCGTGGTCGTCCACCAACAGAATTCGTTTTCGGCTGTCTTTGATGTCGGTGTCTTTTGTTTGCATTTTATTGGAAATTGTCCTGCACCCAACGGCTTCGCTCCCACCTTATCGCAAGTTGGAAGCCAAATGCGTTATTATCTGAAAACCACGCAAACAATAGCCCACACCATTCCCCGGTTGTCCATCGCCGGGACAACGCGGTGGGAGATCAAGACAAACCACACGAGCGCCAAACGACGATCGTCACCCAGACTCAGGCGAGAGGCCGGGCCAAACACTCGCCCCTCCAGCCTCAATAGAACGATGCCTTCGAAGACCAGTACAAGGAACATTTTTACACCCATTTCCAGCCGCAAGCCTGGGGCCGATCCGTCAAATACAATCCCTCCCGCCCTTGTCGCTCCCTTGACTCGCCACGATCCCTCACTAGACTCCGCCGATGAATTTGCAACATAGCGTCTGGCCCTGATGAAAAAGCCCTCCCTCCTTATCATCTGGCTGACGGTATTCATTGATCTCATCGGCTTTGGCATCGTCGTCCCGCTGGTCCCGGTTTACAGCCGCCACTTTGGCGCCGACGGATTTCTTATCGGGGTTATCATTGCCTCCTTTTCGGCCATGCAATTTGTCTTCGCGCCGATTTGGGGCCGGCTCTCCGACCGCATCGGGCGCCGCCCCGTTCTGCTCATCAGCACCGCCGGCGCGGCCCTCTCTTATGTCCTGTTCGCCTACAGTTCCAGCATCGCCAACCATACCACTGCGATCTGGATGATGATTCTCGCCCGCTCCTTTGCCGGCATCTGCGGCGGCAACATCACCGTCGCCCAAGCCTACATCGCTGACATCACCCCGCCCGATCAACGCTCCAAAAAAATGGGCCTCATCGGCATGGCCTTCGGTCTTGGCTTCATTTTTGGCCCGGCCATCGGCGGCATCAGCTTAAAACACCTCGGCGGCAGTGGCCCCGGCTGGATTGCCGCTATTTTATGTGCCGCGAATTTCATCCTCGCCCTGTTTGTCCTTGTCGAAAGCCATAAACCCAACTCGGAACATGTCGCCGAGCGACCACATTTGAGCCAATGGGCGCACACCCTTGGGCAGCCAAGAATTGGCACGCTCGTTTACGTGTTCTTTCTCGCCACCTTCTGTTTCAGTTGCTTCGAAGCCACCTTGGCTCTCCTCGTGTGCGATCATTTCCACCTCGACATTCAGAGCGACACCACCACCGCCACCACCGCCACCTACCTCTTCGTCTTCTGCGGGGTCATCGGAGCCTTCGTGCAAGGCGGCATGATCGGTCGCCTGGTAAGAAAAATGGGTGAACCTAAAGTCATCATTCTCAGCCTCGTGCTTACGGCGCTGAGCATGGCGGTCCTGCCGTTCATCAAAGTTGGCACGCCCATGCCGCTAACTTGGCGAATTCTATTTCAGCCTGAAGGGGTACCGTGGGTGATGATGCTGGCCGCGCTGGCCGTGCTCTCAGTCGGGTCGAGCCTCACGCGCCCTCCCTTGCTCGGCCTCCTCTCCAATCTCACCTCACCCAACGAACAAGGCGCTAACTTGGGCGTCGCCCAGGCAGCGGGCAGTTTGGCCCGCATCCTCGGGCCCATCTTTGCCACCACCACGCTGCACTACTCCCCGCCCCTGCCTTACTTGACCTGCGCCGTCGTACTCCTCGCGGCGAGCTACCTTGCGGTACGAAGGTTGTGTCGCGCAGACTCAGCCATCGAATAACTCGGCCAACTGCCTCGCCAGCGTTTCAATCCACCTCCTTGCCAACAAACCGGGTTAGGCAAGCGATTGATTGACCAGCGCATTCAGCCACGCCCGCCCACAGCGGTTGCACCCGAACCATTTTCGAGGCCGGAACCGTGACGGGCATTGACCGCCGGTTCCGGGGCAGAATAAATAACAAGAATCGGCTGGCGGAATTCGCCGGAGACAGTTATCTGCTGGGCAGACATATTGCTTAGATTCGAGCCATGAAGATCACGGACATTTTGCGGGCGGAACATACGGTGTTCCACCACCTGTTTGACCACATCGAGACGAGCGCCCCGCGGCTCACGAGCCTGGCAGAGGTGAAGTCGCTGGCACTGCTGGTGGATAAGGTTATGTCCCCGCACTCCCAGACAGAGGATGAACTCTTTATTGAACCTTTGGAGCACTGCTTTGAGCAATTCGGCCACCGGGAGACGTTCCATCAGGAGCATGAATTGATTGACGCTACCTTGCTCAAGGTGCGCAAGGCCCGCACCCTCAAGGACGGCAAGCAACTTTTGCTCGGCGTCATCGCCGCCGCGCGGAAGCATTTCGAGAAGGAGGAGCGCATCGTGTTCCCGCTTGCCGAGCGGGTCTTGAAAGCGAAAACGCTCACCAATTTGGGCGACGAGTGGATGAAGCGCCGCGCAACGGCGTTAAGGTGAATTGATTCGGTTGCCGAATTCGGATCGGGGCCTTGGCAAAACTGGCAATGGTTCCCGAGCGTGGCCAGCAAATGTCTTCGCTCCGTTATTTGGAGTACTTGGTAATTAATTGTTCGAGGCCGCGCTCGTCCAGATATAGCGGCTGGCCCTCGAAACGCACGATCCCTTCCGGGTCCAGCAGCATCGCGTGCGGAATCCCCTGCACTTCCACTGCCGTTCGCGTCCGGGCTTGCGGGTCTGTGCCGACGTAGTAATCCACACGCGGCGACGCCATTTTGCGCATGCCCTCCGGGGTCTCATCGCTCAAACCGACCACAACGAGGTGATCCTTAAACTTCGCTTGCAAGGCATTGAGGTGCGGGATGGACTGGCGGCAAGGGCCACACCAGGTAGCCCAAAAATCCAGGAGCACGAATTTCCCTTTCACGTCCGGCGGCGGGGTCAGCCATTGATCCACCACGATCGGCGGAGATCGCCGACCGCGAAAGGACCGCGCGTAAAGCTTGGTGACGACCGGATCGCCGTTGTCCTCCGTGACCGGAACGACTCCGTCTTCGGGGGGCGCGCTCGGTTTCGAGGCCGGCTTCCGTGCAGCAATTTCCTGATGGTACCGCTGGCTGGCGGCCCTTTGTTGCCGGTCCACTTCCTTGCTCTTAACGGCATCGAAATGGAAGCGCTTTTGCTCGTCAGCCCCGAGATTCTTGAGTTTGGCGTTGCCCATGCCCTGCGTGTGTTGGAAATAGATGTCCGTGGCAGTGACTGTGGTCACGGACACGTTGGTGTAAGTCCGGCTGCCAACCTTGAGCGTGGGCAGGAAATCAGCCGCGGTGAGATGTGCCGCCGAGGTGAACAGGTGGAACGCGATGACGCCCACCCCGATATGCTTTGCAGCCAATCTCGGCTTCTTCATTCATGCACTGGGAAGCAGTCGGCAAGCCAAAGCGGCCTTGACCCCGGCGGCCAAGGCGTTGATGCGTACGGCCAGCGGAAAATCTGATGGCGCCTCCAGCGTGTAGGACAATCGCGTCTTGTGGGTCAGCAACCAGAAGGCTTCAGGCCATTGCGGGCGGGAATGCGGATCCAAGTTGGGGCGGATGATGCCGCCTTGGGCCTCCCGGCCCTCAATCACCGAGGACAAGTCGAGGGGACAAACCCTGGCCACCCTAGCAACGATGGCTTCGGCAAGCGAAGGTTGGCGGTCGGGATTCAATTCATAGACGTAAAAGCCATGGGCTTCCCAGTCCTCGTGCAGGCAGAGGCAGAGGTCAAAACGCGGCTGCTTTTCCAGCCACGCGACATGAGCACGGACTTCGGCGGACTGCAAATCCAGATAATCGCGATTGAGGTCAATGCCCTGGCCATTATCGCGGCGGTTTAGGGAAATGCCGGTTGGGTTCAGGCACGGATGCAGAATAATTTCGGCGTTTGCCGGCCACTGATCTTCCTGGAGCAGACGCAGGGCGGCCAGCGGAGCGGCCGGTTCATCTCCGTGGATGCCGGCACTGATATAAACGCGGGGACTGACCTCCGCTGCATCCGGGGCCAAGGCCGGGCGACGGAGGGCGAGAAAATCAAACTCCGGGGTTCGATGGAAATACTCCGAATGCCAGCCGTGATCACGGGCGGCTTGATTCACGTCGCACCAGAGCCGCTCAAGATCTGCGGTTTCGCCGTAATAGCCACCGTGATTTCTATAGAGTCGTTGTATGGACATTTGACGGGCTATAAGGAAATGCGCCCGCGCCTCGCCGTCAAGCCTCGCCGTGGGGGGAGCAAACGGTTTTCTGCTGGCGGACAGCCCGCCGCATCGCTATCTCTGCCCGCGATGAAATCGTGCGCCTTTGCTTTCGCTCTCACCGTGCTCGCGCTGGGCACAACGCTGGCCCAAGTGCCTGAAAACCTTGTCGTTCAAGGTGTGCCTCCGATTCCGCCCGAATTGAAATCCGCCGTAGGCCGCTATCTCGAGTTTCGCGCCGCCGGCTTCAACGACTGGCATCCGACGAAACGCGAAATGATCATCACCACCCGCTTCGCAGACGTAACGCAGTTGCACCAGGTAATAATGCCGGGCGGCGCAAGGCGGCAGTTGACCTTTCTGCCCGAACCGGTCGCGGGTGGGACTTTCGACCCAAAGCAAGGCGCATTCATTGTGTTTAGTCAGGACCGCGGCGGGGGCGAGTTTTTCCAGTTGCACCGTTACGATCTGGCCGATGGCCGCATCACCCTGCTAACGGATGGCAAATCGCGCAATATGGCTCCGCGCTGGTCAAATTCCGGTGACTGGCTGGCATATTCTTCCACACGGCGCACCGGGAGCGACACAGACATCTATGTGATGAATCCGAGACATCCGAACAGTGACCGGCTGATACTTGAAGTCAAAGGCGGTGGCTGGGGGGTGCTGGATTGGTCGCCGAATGATGAACAATTGCTGCTGGGCGAATCCATCTCGATCAACGAGAGCCGGATTCACCTGTTGAATCGCGCTTCTGGCGTGGTTCAATTGCTTACCCCGCCCAGCGGCGGGAAGATCTCGTGGACGGGTGCGTTATTCGCGAAGGATGGCAAATCCATCTTCGCGGTGACGGACAGGGATTCGGAGTTTCAACGCCTATCCCGGCTGGATCTAGCGACGCAGAAACTCACTCCGCTTGGTACGGAAGCCCGCGCAGATATGGAAGCTTTCGATTTGTCAGCGGATGGACGAAAACTCGCCATAGTCGGCAACCAAGAGGGGGTGAGCGTTCTGCGCTTGCTTGACGCGCGCTCGGGCAAAGAACTAAGCACGCCTAAACTTCCGCTGGGCGTCATCGGTGCAATAAAGTGGCACGGGAATAATTGCGATCTGGCGTTCACGCTCAGTTCCGCCCGGTCGCCCAATGACGTCTATGTCCTCGACGCGAAAACGGGCAGGGTCGAGCGCTGGACCGAAAGCGAAACCGGGGGGCTGGATCCGGCGAGCTTCGTTGAACCGGAGTTGATCCGCGTGAAAAGTTACGATGGACTGCCGGTTTCCGCGTTTCTCTATCGGCCGGACTTCCGGAAATTTCCCGGCCCGCGACCTGTGCTGATAAACATCCATGGCGGGCCGGAAGGCCAATCGCGGCCGATCTTCCAGGCCCGAAATAATTATTACCTCAACGAGCTTGGACTGGCGGTGCTGTACCCCAACGTGCGGGGATCGATGGGTTATGGAAAAACGTTCCTGACGCTGGACAACGGATTCAAGCGGGAGGATTCCGTAAAGGACATCGGGACGTTCCTTGATTGGGTCGAACGCGATGCCGGTCTGGACGCCAAGCGTGTCGCGGTCATCGGCGGCAGTTATGGCGGTTACATGGTGTTGGCCAGCCTCGTGCATCACGGTCGCCGCCTGCGTTGTGGCGTGGAGGCGGTTGGCATTTCAAACTTCCTGACGTTTCTCAAGAACACCCAGGACTATCGCCGCGACCTGCGCCGCGTGGAATACGGCGACGAGCGTGACCCGGCGATGGCGGAGTTCTTGGGGAAGATTTCCCCGGCAAATCACGCAGACGAAATCCAGCGGCCACTCTTTGTGATTCAAGGATTGAACGACCCGCGCGTCCCCGCTACCGAGTCCGAGCAGATGATAAAAGCGATCCGTGAACACGGAGGCACCGCTTGGTATCTGGTGGCGAAGGATGAAGGCCACGGCTTCCAGAAGAAGCACAATGTGGACTTCATGTTTCGGAGCACCGCTCTTTTTCTCCAAGAGCACTTGATGAACTAATTGTCATGAATCCCTGCTATTTGGCGACAACCAATTCGCCTTCGGCTTCGCAAGCAACCGAGCCACAACCGCAACCATCTTCGATTTGATCGCTGAAATCGTGCCTGTCCCAATTGGGATCGAGACCGAGATCCTTGATCATCTGCAGATCCTTTTCGACGGGTTGGTTCAACGTGGTGAGATAATTGCCAACCATCATGGCACTCGCGCCGGCCATGAAGATCATGCTTTGGGCGTCGCGAAGATTCACGGTGCGACCGCCCGCAACCATGATTTCCTGGCGGGGCAGGATGAAGCGGAAACACGCGATGGTTTTCAGGATTTCCATCACGGCGAGCGGTTCATTCTTGGCAAACGGAGTACCGGGAATTGGATTGAGAATGTTGAGGGGCACGACGTTCGCGCCAATGGCTTTCAACTCAAACGCGAGATCACAACGATCCGCGCGGGTCTCCCCCATGCCGATGATGCCGCCGGAACATATCTTCAGGCCGGCCTTTTTAAGATACCCAAGGGTCGCGAGTCGGTCTTCGAAACGATGGGTGGTGCAAGTCTGCGGAAAAAAGCGGCGCGAGCTTTCGAGATTATGGCCGTAGCATTCCAGCCCAGCTTCTTTCAAGCGGTTGGCGACCTCCTGGCTCTTGATGATACCGAGCGAGGCATCGGGCCGCGTCTTGCCTCCGGCTTTTAATTCGCGGATGCGGTCACACACTTCATCGAGCAGCGGCCCCTCGTTAAGACCTTTCCATGCGGCGACGAGGCCAACGGCCGTGACGTGGTTCTGGTTCGCCTCGTTTGCGGCCTCGGCAACCGGTTCGGGATCAATAAATCCATATTTCGGCGAACCGGTCTGGTAATGTGCAGATTGTGAGCAGAAACTGCAATTCTCGGAACACGCCCCCGCTTTGGCGTTGACGATGGAACAGAGATGAATTTTGTTGCCCTTGAAATGCTCACGAATGCGGTTCGCCCAGGCCAGCAGATCCAGAATGTCCGCCGACGTTTCCAGATTGAACAGCCAGTTCGCCTCGTCGCGCGTGACCGGAGTGCCGCCGAGGACCCGTTGCCCCAGAACAGCGATGCGGGTGTGGTTGGTCGTGTCAACAGTTCGTGCCTTCATCCTTTACAGAGTAGCAACCAAGCCGGCTGACGCAAGATCACTCATCGCCGGGAAACAGAAATTCAGCACACCCACCTTACCCGTGCCTGGACCGAAACAACCACCGCTCCACCAATCTTCTGAATCAACCGGTTCAGCGGACTTGGGTTGGAGGGCCATGATGGTGGAGACGCTCCATGACCATCGGCAACACGATGTCGTAGTGCTGCTCGTCGAAGCGGAGGACAATCTGCATACCATTCAGCTTTTGCGTGGCGCAAAAATCGATTGCACGTGAAGAACTTAGAAAATCCATCGCACTCCGAGTGTCCCGTGTCGTGACACCGACGGCTTTGAAAAAGAAACCCGATTCCATGTCCTGAAGCAAAACTTTCATAGGCGCGTCGTTGCTTTTCGGTTAACGGCACCCACCCGAATGTCAACTGACCACATCTAATTGTGGCCTGCTCGGTTGGTATCTCCCCTAATAGTGCAAACCGCAGAACCGCGGCGCAACGAATTTCGTTCGAGTATTTTCGCCCACCCCCAACCGATTCCAAAAACCGCGTCAATCAACAAACTCCAACTTCTGCCGGTGCGGAAGCAAACCTGCGGCGAACGCTTGGCCCAGAAACCGACGAATGGCTTCCCGCCCGCGGTCCCCGTAATCCAGCGTCCAATGATTGACATACATTCCCACAAACTTGTCCGCAAGGTCGCGCCCCATGTCCCGCGCGTAGTGCAACGCGTGTTGCACGGCGGCGGCGCGATGGTCCAGGCTGAACTGGATGCTCGCCGTCAGAATATCCGAAACCTGTTTGCGCATCCTCGGCTCGTGGCGCTTGTGAATTACGTTTCCCCCCAGCGGCAAAGGCAGACCGGCATTCTCCCGCCCCCACCATTGGCCAAAATCTTCGCACACCACCAACCCCTCGTTCTGGTAGGTCAACTGGCCCTCGTGAATGATCAGGCCCACGTCCGCCTGCCCCCCACGAACCGCCTGAAATATCTGGTCAAATGGCACCACCACGTAATTGAACTGCGCCGCCGGTTTACCCAGCCACAGTTGCAATGCCAGGAACGCGCTCGTCATGGTTCCGGGCACGGCGATCGTCTTTCGCGCGACTTCCGTGCGGGAAAACTTCTCTTTTGCCACCAGCATCGGCCCATAACCGTCGCCCATGCTCGCGCCACTGGGCAGAAGCGCGTATTGATCGCTCACGTAGGCGTAGGCATGAATGCTCACGGCCGAAATGTCGAGTTCACCACGGGTGGCGCGTTCGTTGAGCGTTTGAATGTCCTGCAGAATATGCTCGAACCGAAAGCCGGCGGTCGGAATCAATTCCTTGGCCAAGCCGTAAAACATGAAGGCATCGTCCGGGTCGGGCGAATGGCCAAGCGTGAAGGTTCGTATTTGCATCGCCACCATGTTTTCGTTTGAAAAAATGTCTGTCGACCAAAATCTTTGGCCGGCCATTTGCTTGTGGAGGGGGTACATGAACAGCTTTTCCAATGGTTTCCACAGCGAAATCGTGCGCCAACCTCGCGTTTGGCAAAGGCTGTTCACACCTTCGTCGCCGAAATCCCGGCCGGACGCGCCCGCGGCGACCAGTGAACATGCCACGGCGACGCTTCCGACCCTCGCACCGCCGCGGAAGCGGAAGGTTCCAAGGAATATATTCTCCAGTCTTCGCATGCGCCTGGTCGGGACGGTCTTCGTCGCGATCGCACCGCCGATGTGTTTCGTATATTACTTTCATCTGGAAGACTGGGCGGGTTTCCTTGTCGGCCTCGTCGCCCTGGCGGCAGCTTGGTACGGTGGCGAACGATTCATCATGCGCCAGCTTCGCATTCTGCTCAGCACCACGCAGCGGCTGGCGACCGGCGACCTCAGCACCCGCACCGGAATCAGCGAAGTCAAAGGTGAGCTGGCCCAACTCGCGCACACGTTTGACTCGATGGCGGAGTCGTTGCAACAACGCGAGCGGGAGCGGGCGCAAACCGAAAAACTCTTGCTCAGTCGCGCGCAACAGCAAACCGTCGTGGCCGCCCTCGGCCAGTTCGCCATCGTCAGCCAGGACTTTAACGACCTGCTGACCCAAGCGTTGCAATTCGCCTCTCAAATCCTCGAAACCCCCTTTGTCCAAGTGCTTGAATTGCAACCGGACCGGAAATCGCTCTGGCAGCGGGCCGGGCTCGGCTGGCAAACAGGTCGGGTCGGATTTGATATCGTCGAAGCTCGCGGACGCTCCCAAGCCGCCTTCGTTCTGGCCCGTGGGGAACCGGTGGTCATCTCCGACATGCGTGAGGAACATCGCTTCATCGCACCGCACATGCTGCTCGATCACAACATCCTCAGCGGAATTTGTGTCGCCATTGCCACCCGCCACCAACCTTACGGGCTGCTGGGGGTCTATTCAACCAAGCCGCGTCATTACACAGAGGACGAAGTCCAATTCCTGCTTGCGGTCGCCAACGCGCTCGGCACCGCGGCTGATCGCCTGCGAACGGAAACCGAGTTGCAGAAACTCGCCGCCTTTGCCCAACTGAATCCCAACCCGGCGATGGAACTCGCGCCCGATGGCAATATTACCTACTTCAACGACACGGCGCTCCGGCTGGCGCTTTCCGTCAATGAGAATCACCCGCGCGGCATTCTGCCCGCCAATGTCACCGAGATTGTGAGTGCTTGCCTCACCGAGGGACTTTCCAAGGCTCACCATGAGACCCGGGTCGCCGGCCGTACGCTGGAGTGGTCGTTCCACCCGGTGCCCGCCAGCCGGGTCGTGCATTGCTATGTCAGCGACATCACGGATCGGTTGAGCCTCGAAAGTCAGTTGCGGCAATCGCAAAAGATGGAATCCATCGGCCAGCTTGCCGCCGGCGTGGCTCATGATTTCAACAACATGCTCACGATCATCCAGGGTCATATCGGCATGTTAATGGCCCGGCCCGGCATGGGGGCCCAGGCGCTCGATTCCGCGCAGGCGGTGTTCTTCGCCGCCGAACGCGCCGCGAGTCTGACACGTCAACTGCTCATGTTCAGCCGCAAAAACGTGATGCAACTCAAGCTGCTCGACCTGAGCGACGTCGTTTTGAACCTGAGCAAGATGCTCCGGCGGCTCCTGGGCGAAACCATCACCCTCAAATTCACGCCCCCAGCCCAGCTCCCGCTTATCCGCGGCGACGGCGGCATGATCGAACAAGTGATCATGAATCTCTGCGTGAACGCCCGCGACGCGATGGATAAAGGCGGTACATTGACTGTCAGCCTCAGCGGCATTGACATTCCGGAAGATTACATCGAGTCGCATCCCGAATCCCGCCCCGGTCCGCACGTCTGTTTGTGCGTGGCCGACTCCGGTTGCGGTATGGACGCCTACGTCATTGGGCGCATTTTTGAACCGTTCTTTACCACCAAGGAAGTCGGCAAAGGCACCGGCTTGGGGCTGGCAACGGTTTATGGGATCGTCAAACAACATGGCGGGTGGGTGGAGGTCTCCAGCAAATCCGGCTGCGGCTCCACTTTTAACGTTCTCCTCCCCGCCAGCGCCGAGACGGCCAAACCGGCCCATGAAGACACGACGCCCAACGCGCCGGTCACCGGCGGCAAGGAAACCATCCTCGTCGTTGAGGATGAACCCGTGCTGCGCGAAATGGCACAAATGATCCTCGAGGAATGCGGCTACAAGGTGTTCGTGGCTGCCAATGGTCGGGAAGCCATCGAAGTTTGGGAACGCCACCCGAATAGTGTGGATCTGCTCTTTACCGACATGGTGATGCCCGCCGGCGTTTCCGGCGTGGACTTGGCCAGCAAGCTTCTCGGCCAGCGCCCCCCGCTTCGGGTCGTCTTTGCCAGCGGCTACACCGTGGACGATATCAGCACGGATTTCCTCGAACGCCATAATGACGCCCGTTTCCTCCAGAAACCCTATACCCGCGTGACGCTGGCCCGCGCTGTCCGCGAATCCCTCGACCACGCGGCCAGCCGCCAAAAAACGGTCCGATCCGTCATGGCTTGAAAGCGGGCGGGTTGGCTCGAGATCAACTGCCAGACCGCCATTCCGTGCGCGCGAACTCGGCTCGTGTTACCCTGGAATTCGATTGACCAGCGCCAGGACCTTTTTGACAACCTCGTCCACTTTGACGAGGGTCATGGCCCCGCCGCGAGGCTTGATCTCCACTTCGCCATTCGCCAATGACTTTTCACCAATGCTCACCCGGATCGGAAAGCCGACCAGATCGGCGTCCTTGAACTTCACGCCCGGACGCTCGTCACGGTCGTCGAGAATCGCATCCACACCCTGGGCGGTGAGTTGGGCATAAATTGTTTCCGCGTGCTTCATGCAGGTGTTGTCCGCCGTCACATTCAACGGCGTAATGCACACCTGATAGGGCGCCACCGCCAACGGCCAGACGATCCCATCCTTGTCATTGCTCTGCTCGATGATCGCCTGCAACGTCCGCGTCACCCCGATCCCGTAGCAACCCATCACACACGGTTTGCGCGAACCATCCTCGTCCAGGAACGTGGCGTTGAGCGCTTCACTGTATTTCGTGCCGAGCTTGAACACATGGCCAACCTCAATCGCCCGCCGAATCTTGAGCGGCTTGCCGCATTTGGCGCAGGGCTCACCTGGGCTCACGGTTCGCAAATCCCACCACTTCGTCACCGTGATGTCCCGCTCGATAGAGACGTTGCGCCAATGAAATCCGTCTTCGTTCGCGCCGGTGGTCATTTCATTCGCCCCGTTCAATCGCGCGTCGGCATAAACTCCAATCCCCTTCACCCCAACGGCCCCCAGGCTGCCGGGATGCGCGCCGAGGGCGGGGAGAATTTCCTCGGCGGTGGCCGCCCGAAAAATCGTGGTGCCAACGACGCCTGCCAGTTTGGCTTCGTTCAACTGGTCGTCGCCTCGAATCAAAACAATCACCGGCTTGCTGTCAGCGACATAAACCAGCGTCTTAATCTGGCGATTCGCCGGAACGCTGAACGGCGCCTTGGTCAGTGCTTCAATCGTGACAACGCCCGGCGTGGCAAACTTCTCGATCGTCGCACCCATTTCCCGCGTCGCCGTTTTGGGAATGCCGCTGGTGGCTTTTTCGACGTTTGCTGCGTAACCACACGCTTCGCAGAACACCACATCGTTCTCGCCCGTGTCCGCCGGCACCATGAATTCATGCGAATGGCTGCCGCCAATGACTCCGGTATCGGCCTCGACGGGGAAGTTTTGTACCCCGCAGCGGTCAAAGATCCGTTTGTAGGCGTCATACATTTTCTGATAGCTCGCCATCGCGCCTTCGTCCGTGGTATCAAAGGAATACGCGTCTTTCATGATGAATTCCTTGGCGCGCATCAACCCGAAACGTGGCCGGATCTCATCGCGGAACTTACCGCTCACCTGATAGAAGTTTTTCGGCAACTGGCGGTAGGAATTGATCTCGTTCGCCACCAGCGTGGTGATGACTTCTTCCGCTGTCGCACTCAGCACCCATTCGCGACCGCCGTTGTCCTTCAGGCGAAAGAGCACCGCCCGGGCGGTTTCGTAACGACCGGTCTGCTGCCAGAGTTCCGCCGGCTGCAACGAAGGCATAAGTACTTCGACGGCCCCGGCACGATCCATTTCTTGGCGGATGATCTGCTCCACCTTGCGCAACGCGCGGAGGCCAAGCGGGAGAAAAGTATAAACGCCCCCCGCAAGCTTCCGGATGAGGCCGGCGCGCAACAGCAATTTATGCGAAAGGATTTCCGCATCCGCCGGCGCTTCGCGGAGCGTTGGAATTAAAGTCTTGGTCCACTTCATGTGGCGGAGAGGTTAACCAGAAAGCAACCGGGGAACGAAGTTTTTTTGCTCACCAACCGAGAATAAATTCAGTCACCGACGCATCTTCTATCCGTGCTTGCCGCCTTGAGATCGCGTCATTTAACCGTGTTATTCAGCGGCGCGAGTCCGGAAATGCGCACTTCGAGGCGGTCCCCCGACTGGATGGGCCCGACCCCCGCCGGCGTGCCCGTGAGAATCACGTCGCCGGGCAGCAAGGTGATGTTCGCGGAAATGAAGCTCACCAGATCGTAGCAGTTGAAGATCATCTGCCGGGTGTGAGAATTCTGTCGGAGCTGGCCATTCTGGAAAAGCTGGATGGTTAAATCGCTCGGATCCAGCTTCGTCTCCACGTACGGCCCCAAGGGGGTGAAGGTGTCGAACGACTTGGCCCGACACCACTGGCTCTCGGAATTCTGAATCGTGCGATCACTGATGTCCTGCGCTGCCGTAAAGCCAAAGACGTAGCGCGCCGCCGCGGCCGCCGTGACATTGCGAATCTTCCGCCCAATGATAATCGCCAATTCCGCCTCGAAGTCGGTGCGATGCTGCGGATACGGCACCTCAATCTTGGCCCCGTCGGGAATCAGCGACGTGCTGGCTTTGATCCAGATCAACGGCTCTTTGGGCAGAACCTTGTTCTGTTCGCGGGCGTGGTCGGCGTAGTTCAGGCCCACCGCGATAATCTTCGTCGGCAAGACTGGCGTGAGAATCCGGACGCCTTTGCGCGGCATGGCTTTCTTGTCAAAGGAAGGAGAACCGAAGACATCGCCGTGCAACCGGAACAATTCGCCATCCACCACCTTGGCGTGGAAGATGTCGTCGCCTTTCTGAAAACGCCCGATGGCAGCCATAAATTCTTGGCGGCAGCGTAACAAGCCGGGCTTCGC
>Ga0154020_10000918_pt1 | contig 36325 bp, 40 predicted proteins | sample Klosneuvirus_201_FD_109709 | JGI IMG/M metagenome (GOLD analysis project Ga0154020, IMG submission 109709) | Active sludge microbial communities from wastewater, Klosterneuburg, Austria - Klosneuvirus_20160825_MG | ecosystem: Engineered > WWTP > Aerobic digester > Activated sludge | place...
ACTGATCCTTTGAATGATGTTAATGTTGAAATTTTTCACGACATAAACATCATTTATTTATAGCATTTTTGCAAGCACTAAGAGTGAAAGATGGGGCGCATCACCGAACTGACTCTAATTATTATAATCACGATTGAAGATAACACGGCAATAGAATCCGCTCCAATAATCGAATCCGACGTAATATAAAATTATTATGAGCAATGTTAGGAATTACAAAATACTTTTTTAAGTTTTGAAATGAATCGTGGATAACGTTGATTTAAAAAGATACCAATTGTTGAAATAAGGGATTTGTTTAGAAAAAGGAAATAATGCACTAATAAAATAAGTAACAATGTTATGAAAAGCATAAAAGGGGTTTTGAGCCGTAAGGGAGATTCAATATGGATGATTCCAAATGACTCAATCGAGGAATTTTGAGGTGTTGATAATAAAACATGATCTTTCCAGTGTGAGTAAAGACCATCGCCTTTTTGTCTAATTGAGTCATGTATCTGGTGACTCTGAGACCATTTAAAATGAGTTGAACTGATTTTTAAATTGGACTGAATTTTAACTTCATTGTCATTAGGTATAAAATGCGTGAAAGGGATCGATTCATTAAATTGAAATCTGCAATCGTACGCAAAACCAATCTCTTTAATGCAAGGGCTCAGTGAGCCATGAACTGATAATTTATAAGGCCACCAATATAACCACTTAAATTCAGTACTAAGGAAGCAAAAACAAATTAAAATAAAGAGTAAACAAAAAAATCGTTGCATTATAAATCCTTTTAGATTTTGGCAACCCAGTGATCCCCATAGTTCATCGCGGGTCTTTATAGCCAGAACCCTTTATGTTGAGATGTCTACAACTTTTGTAAAAAAAAAGCTTTAAATCTCATAGGACTTTAAAGGATTCTATCAATAATCCGAACAGTTTTGTTGATAAAATTATGATTACATTCTTTTTGAGTAAAAAGATATGTGTATATTGCTTATAAAGCCTTAATTCTGCCTTGTCATTGGTCTCATTGTTTGTTACTAAAAAACTAAGAGTTAAAGGGGGTTATGCATGGATTTTATAGTTTTTAAGCAGTCGATATCCTTCATTAAAGTTCTCCTATTAACTCTATTTTACATGTTTGTGGGTTTACTTCTGATTAGTGCATTAAATTTGCAACACAAACAGAAGAAAGAGTTCCAAATCAATTTTGAATATAAGGTATTTTGATCGTGTCATTTAGTTTGTTAGAGCACATCTTTGCATGTTTTATTGCACTAGTTTTGATTGTTTGTATCCAAATTCAAGATGTAGACCTTTCCTTTGCTTTCAATAATATCAATGAAAAATGGTTTGAAAGTTATACGCCCCATTTTTCTGGTTTATATAATTTGTTTGAACATGAGATTTTTTCTCCTGAATATCAAAACACAAAAAAAATTGTGCTTCTGGGTGCTAGTGCTGTAGACTCCTATGGCTGTGATTCGACCTGGCATAAGCCAGATGAAACAAGAAATCCATCGCATAATGTTTCTCATTATTGCACTATTACAAATCATTTAAATAATATTTTAAATGTTAAAGGATATAAGAACTATCATGTTTTCAATTTGGGAGTTAACGGCGGAAAACTAAGTGCTTCCATTTATGTGTACGCACGCATTTTAGATTTAAAACCTGATTTGGTTATTTTTGCCGACACTAATGGCTATTATGCTTTGGATAGATCAGGGGGGCTTGATTTAAGCAACGAACAATATACTTTTATTGATAAAAAATTAAGAAATGAACCGCTAGTTTATAAAATCTGGAAAAACTATTTTAATCATCTAAAGTCAAAAGGTGTTGATCGCAGGATAAATACAAACAATGAGCCAATTGAATATCCTCAGGAAAACCAAACTGCTAAAGTCACGCTTAATAACCTCATTGAGTGGGTCTTAGAAAAAATTAAGAATATCACGGTTTATCACGGTGGTCCTCCATTGCCACCAAAGTATATCCCTTTTATTCCAAATGGTTCAAAATCTGCTGCTGTCTTACTTCAGAACGACAGTGACTATGGATTTCTTCAAGGGATTGAGATTATTCCCAAACTTCAACAAAAAAATGCTGGAAAATTTCTCTTTATGTTTATGCCTCTTTTTAGGAATGATGATGATCCACAATTTATTGAAAATTTTAATAAATATTTTGGTGAATATATTATTAATCATGGCGCACTCTTTTCTAGTGATCTGCTTAAAGTAAAATTAACTCCTGTGACCGAAACCTATGATGGAACTCATCAGACCTATTTCGGAAATAAGAAAATTGCGTTCGAGCTCTTTGAAATATTAAAAAAAATGAATCTTATTAGTAAGGAATAGCTTAATGAATGCTATAGATCAGAATAATTATATTAAAATGCTCCAATTTGGTAAAACACTGAGTGAGGATTTTTTGCTAAAATTCGATTCAATGCCGAAATTGAGAATCGGTGTCCTTGCTAATTTTGCAAGTCAAAATTTTACTCATGTTCTTAAAGCCTCTATTTTTAACTCCGGTTTTTCTTCTTTTATTTATGAGGCAGAATATGACTCTGCTGATCTAGAAATATATGATGATAATTCAAACCTATATCAATTTAAACCGGATTTGGTTTTTTTAGGTACCGCTGTACAACAATACCGACATCGTTATTTTAGTTGTAAAACAGCTGAGGAAAAAGAGCAGTTTTCAAAGCACTATCTTGATAATGTACTTCGTTTAGTTGATACGCTTACAAGTAAAGGAATTCGTTGTATCGTATCAAATCTATCCTTACCTAGTGAGCGAATGTTTGGTAACTTCGGTCTCATCACCCAACAATCACTCTATGGAAGTGTTTTAGATTTTAATAATAATTTGGTAATAGCTGCGGGAGCTAAAAATATTTCAATTTTAGATATCATGTATTTATCAGCACAAATTGGCTTCTCAAATTTTATTGATGAACGACTTTGGGTTAGTGCAAAATATTTAACTAATAATAAATTTTTACCAATTGTGACGAAAAACTTGGCCACGCAAATTGCTGTTTTAAAAGGAAAGGTTAAAAAGTGCATAGTACTGGATCTTGATAATACATTGTGGGGCGGTATTATTGGTGATGATGGTATTAATGGAATTAAATTAGGTCATGCTGATGCATATAGTGAAGCGTTTCAAATTTTCCAAAGTTATATCTTATCCTTGAAGCTTCGTGGATTTATATTGGCAGTGTGTAGTAAAAATAATTATGAAACAGCAGTCAGTGTTTTTAGAAATCACCCGGATATGATTCTTAAAGAAGACGATATTGCAGTTTTTATTGCCAACTGGGAAGACAAAGCCTCAAATATTCAAACAATTTCAAAAACACTTAATATTGGTCTCGACTCACTTATTTTTATTGATGACTCACCCTTTGAGAGAAATTTGGTAAAATCATTATTACCAGAAGTGGCAGTACCAGAAATGCCTGAGGATGTGACAGATTATATATCTGTCATTGAAAAAAGTGGTATTTTAGAAGCTAGTAATTTTTCTAAAGAAGATGTTCATCGTAATCAAATGTATCGAGAAGAATCATTGCGCAGTAATGAGTTAGTTCATTTCACGAATATTGATGAATATCTGCAGTCACTACAAATTCAAGCAACATGTTCATCATTTATGCCCGAGGATATGAGTCGAGTGACTCAGCTTTTACAGAGGAGCAATCAGTTTAACTTACGCACGCAGCGATATGATGAGGCCGGATGCACTCAATTTATGATTGATCCAAATACTTATTTTACTTTAACGATTCGTATACGAGATAAATTTGGTGATTATGGACTCATTTCTGTACTATGTGGGGAAATTGAAAATAATATACTTAAAATTAACGAACTAGTCATGAGTTGTAGAGTTTTGAAAAGAGGAGTTGAAGAGTTTTTAATGAACAAAGTGATTAATTTTTGTAGTTCTCGAAAACTCAGTGGTATTCAAGGCGAATATATTGAATCCAGTAAAAACGCCATGGTTAAGGATTTCTATAAAACGTATGGATTTTCTTGCATAGAAAGTTATGACGGAAGGCATATTTGGTTTTTGGAATCTAAAAACTTTCAAATTTTTAAAAATTTTATTAAAGAGGTATAAAATGAATGAAGAACAAATTCTTGTCAATCTGACTACTGTATTTAGAACGGTGTTTGCTGATGATTCCCTTATTGCAACAATGGAGATGACCTCGTCTAACGTATCGGCATGGGATTCACTTAGTCATGTGGACATGATTGTAATGGTCGAAGAGATTTTCAATGTGAGATTCTCGACGAGAGACATAGTAAATTTAAAAAATGTTGGAGACCTAGTTCAAGTCATTCAAAAGTGTGTACCACAATGAACGATGAGGAAATTAAATATGAGGTAGCTATAACTTCTGAATTGGTCGATGCCTTTGTTCAGCTTACAGGTGATAAAAGTTCCATTCATACCAATTCCGAGTTTGCAAGAATGACTCGTTTTCGCCAGAGGGTCGTGCACGGGATGTTACCACTTGTTTTTATTGGAGCTTGGTTAAGAGAATCTAATTCATCCCAAGAATTAAAAAGGTTAAAAGGGTCTTTTCTTCATCCAATTTACTTCGATGACATTATTGAAATTCATATTAAAAAATTAAAATCGCTGGAGTTTAATTGTTATCAAATTATAATCAATCGAAAAGGCGAAAACTTAATATTAACGAATTTTGATATTGAGACTATTTCCTCTGATCAGAAAAATGAAAAACTAAATCATTTATTCAATAACTTTTCTGGCTTTACACAACTTAAAGAAAATATTTTTAGCTTAGAAGAGTTACAAATAGGTGCTTTTGCTGATTTGAAAATTCCGACTTCGCAAAGCAGCAGTCAAAAATGTTTAGAACTTTTTAAAAGTAAAATTCAAAAAGCATCGATTTCTGGAACTCCTTTAATTGAGTCAAATCTTTTTTCTACATTATTTATTTCAACTTTAGTAGGAATGCAAATTCCAGGAAAAAACGCTACATTTCTTGAATTCTCATTGGATTTTTATTCATCAGATAAAAACTCACCGGATCTGCTCATAGGTCAAATTGAAACTATTTTAAAAGGAAGTTCTAAAATAAAAGTAGGCATTAGTTTTAGAGCTGGCGATCAATTGGTAGCATCGGGTCATTTTTGGTCTTTAGTTGGTACTCCGCCCCCACCGTCTATTACCATCGAGCAGATTCAGTTGAATCATCTATCACTAGGTCTCAAAGATAGAGTTGTGCTAGTCACAGGTGCCAGTCGGGGAATCGGTGAATCAACAGTGAAATTACTTTCTTTGTTAAAAGCTAAAGTTGTTGTTCATTATTTTCGTGGTAAGGATTCTGCTGAAGGTATTGTAAAAGAGATTAAAGCACTCGGTGGAGACGCAATGGCTGTTGGTTGCGATATTCGAGATGAAAATGCTGTTGAAGCTATGTTCAAAAAAATTGAACTGCAGTGGGGTGGCGTGGATATTTTAGTTAATAATGCTGTTGATGAATTTACTCCAACTGAATATTCTTCTTTGAAATGGGAAGATTTTATGAAGGAAATTGAAGTTTCATTGCATGGAACCCATAATTGTTGTCTTCAGGCCCTGCCTTATATGAGAAAAAATAAATGGGGAAAGATTATTAATATTGGAACTGTTGCCGTCGACAACCCAGTTTCAGGACAAAATAAATACATTACGGTTAAGAGCGCTCTCTTGGGTTTCACTCGAAGTTTAGCAGTTGAAGAAGCAAAAAATAATATTCAAATTAATATGGTTGTGCCTTCAATGACTAGAACAACTCTCATTTCGAGTTTGTCTTCAGAGATTGTTGGACGTCTTGCACGTGAGGTTCCGAGTGGAAATATCCTTGAGCCCATTGAAGTTTCAAGAACGATTGCATTTTTATCCTCCGAATGGTCTAGACCAATTTCTGGTCAAAGAATTATTTTGAATCAGGGAAGTTACCCATTTTTATAATGCAGAGGTTAAGCGATGTTTTTTGACGACTATTTTAATCTCTTAATTCAAACTCTAATTCCAATTACACTTGGACTCTCAGTTTTATTTATCTCTCGAAAGGTTATTACTGATTCATGTTGTTCTTCTTTTATTTTCTTAATAGCACAACTTTTTTTAATCAGTATCTCTAAGTATACTTCGCAAGAATCATTAATATATTTTTTTATTCTTTTAGCTACAATTGCTTTAACTATTGGTACTTCGAAATATTTTAAAATTTCTAAGATTTTTTTTGTACTATTTATTCTATCTTGGACAATTGAAAAAGTGGTTCCGCTTTTAAATCGTCCCGCTGAGTTACATCAAACATATTTAAATTCCATTATTGAGATCACAAAGCAGTTATCAATAATTGGTGTTAGTTACATAGGCTTCAAATTAATTCATTTTTATGTCGATCAACGATCTGGTAAGATAAAAGATTACAAACCCCTAGATTTTTTAAGTTGGCTATTTTTCTTTCCTACTTTAATAGCCGGCCCAATGCAAAGATATCAAGACTGGCAATCTCAACGTGCATTAGCAAATTTTAATATTGCTTCCGTGGTTTTAGGAGTTCAGAGAATTATTTATGGTTTATTTTACAAATTGGTAATTGCGGATCTTTTATATCTCAAAACTTTGCCTTCGATGAGCGATGGAACTCTAGCTGTGGCACCATTTTCAGAAATTTTTGTGGCCTCTATGTTTTATACGGTTTATCTTTTTTTTGATTTTGCCGGATACTCCAGTATCGCTATTGGCTTAGCTCTTTTTTGGGATATTCGACTTCCAGAAAACTTCAATAAACCCTATCTTGCAAGAAATTTAGCGGAATTTTGGAATCGATGGCATATCACTTTGAGTGAGATTTTAAGAGATTATTTATATTATCCTGTGAGTCTTAGTTTAAAGAGAAAATCTTTTTTTAAAAAGCACCCATTGATTGGAATAGTTTTGCCTCCTATTATCACTTTTGTGATTGCGGGGCTCTGGCATGGATTAACTGTAGGTTTTTTTATTTTTGGTCTTTTACATGGAGTAGGACTGGCTTTTATTGCAATTCTTGGACGATATAGAAATAACAAAATTATAAGTTGGGCACATAATTCAAAAGTTCAGAGATATATTTCGGCTCTGATCACCTTTTTCTATGTCAGTTTTGCTTTTATATTCTTTTGTTTAAATAATGAGAGATTGCAGATTCTATTTCAACTTAATTGAAATCTTTTGTGATTGCTAACTTTGCACGTGTACAACAAATTATCAGTTTAACAAATATTTAACACTTTAGATTTTAAAAAGTGTTCTTGAAAGTGTTTCATTTCAAGATGATGGCTTTTAAGTTTAATTCATTTGGCATGATCCTTGAAGGGTTGATATATAGGAGAATATCAAGTGATAAACAAAAACCATTTTGAAATAAAAAGCAAAACTCTGATAACCTTGTTAAGTTTGACAAGTTTTTTAATGGTATTTGCAATTGGTTGTTCTAAGGGTCAGTTTGAAAAAGTAAAACAAACAAATTGTAGTAGTGATACTGGAGCTTGTACCTTTGATGAAACTATTTTAATTAGTGGTGGAATGGTTGATGTTTTATTTGTTGATGATAATTCAGGTTCGATGTCGTTTGAACAAAGTAAAATGGCAGAAAGGTTTCCGATGTTATTAGCCAAACTAGACTATCGATATTTGAACTATAGAATCGGAATAACTACCACTGATATGTCGAGTTCTAAAAATCCACCAAGAGCCATTAACCAAAATGGTGCTCTTCAAAATGGAAAATTGATTGCATTTTCAAATGGACAAAAATATTTAGAACCCAACACTCCTAATAAATATAATTTATTTTTAAATACTATGAAGCGACCCGAGACCTTAGAGTGTGAAGCCTTTATTAATTATGCAGTGGCAAATGGCATTTCACAATCAAGTGCTGAATATGCTAATGGGTATCAGGAACATTGCCCTTCTGGAGACGAACGAGGGGTTATGGCCGCCGTCAATACTATTCGTAATAATACAGATCAGCTAATCCGCCCAAAAGCGCATTTAGCAGTAGTCATTATTTCTGATGAAAATGAACGATCCTTTGGTGTTTCAGATTCGCATCCTGAATATGCTTTAGAATATGATGATTATCCACAGGCTATGATTGATACGGTTAAGCAAATGTACCCAGAAAAAACATTATCAGTACATTCTGTAGTAGTTAAATCAAACGATACAGCTTGTTTGCAAAATCAAAATGAACAGATGGGTGGTCTTGTAAAGGGATTCTATGGAACTGTTTACGAACAATTATCACAAGCAACGAATGGAGTCATTGGTAGTGTCTGTGCCTCTGATTATGGAAGTCAAATGGGACAAATCGGTGCTGCGATTGTAGATCAAGTCGAGTATTTTACAATTCATTGTGCGAATCCAGAAAGTTTTCAACTTACATTTATACCAAGTTCGGCAGCGGTATCCTATCATTTAGATGGTAAGAGAGTTGTATTTGATGGAGATCTTGATCCAAGCAGTAAAGTTCGATTCCAATATAATTGTCCCATCATCGATTAAAACTCAATCACAGATTAGTTCAAATAACTAACCATGATAGAAAAATTATATCGTGGATTGAGATATTTCAGATTAACTGAGGATGATTTTCAATCATCCCGTGCTATGAATATCACTTTTATTAAACGTTAAATCTAAAGAATAAAACATCACCGTCTTTAACAGTATAATCTTTTCCTTCAAGGCGATATTTTCCAGCTTCTTTAACCGCCGCTTCGGATTTAAAATTAAAGAGATCTTCGCAATGATAACATTCTGCTCGTATAAATCCTCGTTCAAAATCAGTATGAATTACGCCAGCGGCTTGAGGTGCTTTGGTCCCAGATCGAATCGTCCAAGCTCTGACTTCTTTTACACCAGCAGTGAAGTAAGTATAAAGTGCCAAGAGTTTGTAGGCTTCAAAAATAAGTCGATTAAGGCCTGGTTCAGTAGCGCCTATAGATGAAAGAAATTCCTTTTGTTCTTCTTTTGGAAGTTGAGCAATTTCAGCTTCCATCGCTGAGCAAATCATAATAGTAGAATTTCCTTCTTCTGCAGCTCTCTTTCTAACTGACTCAACCCATGGATTTCCACCCTTGATAAAATCGTCTTCTTTTACATTACATGCATAAAGAACTGGTTTGAAAGTGAGTAAGTGTAATTCTTTGGCGAAGGGTAACTCAAGTTCATCGAGAGCAACCGAGCGCGCAGGGAGCCCTTTTTCAAGAGCTTCATGTATTTTTTTTGTTACTTCAAATTCTTGCTTTAATTTTTTATCTGCGGTGGTTTTAGCCGTTTTTTCAATCCTCTGTTTTTTCTTATCTACACTTTCTAAATCAGCAAGCATTAACTCAGTATTAATGACCTCCATGTCACGAAGTGGATCAACACTACCAGAAACGTGAATGATATTCGGATCATCAAAACAACGTACGACATGCACGATTGCATCAGTTTGTCGAATATGATTTAAAAATTGATTTCCAAGTCCTTCACCTTTATGTGCTCCGGCCACAATACCTGCAATATCCACAAATTCCATAGTAGTTGGAACTACTGATTGGGGTTTGATAAATTGAGTTATTTTTTCGAGACGAGGATCAGGTACAGTAACAACACCTACGTTCGGATCAATAGTACAAAAGGGGTAATTAGCAGCTTCTGCTTTTGCTGAAGTGAGTGCATTAAAAAGAGTGCTTTTGCCAACATTTGGTAATCCTACGATGCCAACTTGAAGAGCCATTTTTGAGAGTCCTTTCGTGTTCTAATTCAATATTTTACGATTCAATCTTTAGGAGTAAGTGCTGATGTTCCATTAAATCGGCTGGAGGCCTTTGGATAGCCTTGATTTATCAGTGCTTCAATCGAATTAATGCTAAGTTCTAGTAACTTTGGTAAGATGGAAACTTCTTCGTTTGAAAAATTCTGAAGCACCCAATCTGCTACATCCATTTTTTGAATGGTAGGACGACCGACTCCTATTTTAAGACGAATATAATTTGAGTGTCCTAGAAGTTCTGTAATATTTTTGATACCATTGTGTCCACCATGACCACGGTTAGATTGAAGTTTAATTTGAGCAAAACTTTGATCTATATCATCTTGAATTACACAAAGATTTTCAATTGGAATCTTATAGAAATGAAGCAGAGGAATAACAGACTCTCCTGATCTATTCATAAATGTTTGAGGTTTTACGAGAAGACAAGGTTTTCCGTTCCAATCAATTTTGCAAACATGTGCCTTGTCTTGAGTTTTCCAAGTGGGGAGTCCAAAGAATTCATGAATGAGGTCGACAGTTAAAAAACCAATATTGTGTCGATTGAAGGCATACTTAGCACCAGGATTGCCTAGTCCAACAATCATCCACATTGTTCAACCTCATCATTAAAGTATTTCTCTACTCTAGTAAACGAGTACCCACTACTTCTTGGCAGGAGCTTTTGCAGCAGCAGGTGCAGCAGCAGGAGCCTTACCTCCAGCGGCTGGAGCAGCAGCGGCAGCAGCAGGAGTTGCGGCGGCAGCGGCAGCAGCAGGTGCCGCTTCAGCAGCAGCTGCTTTTTCATCCTCTTTATTCACAACGGCAACAGTGAGATGACCGAGCGAAATCATTTTTGATCCAGAAGGAAGATTGAGATCGGATACGTGAATTGCCTGGCCAACACCAAGATTAGTGACATCAACGGCGATAGCATCAGGAATTTCAGTGGGTAAACATTCGATTTCGACTTCACGAGTAACGATATTGAGTAATCCACCTTCAGAAATCCCAATTGGTTTTCCCTCTAAACGAACTTCCACAAACACCCGAATGTTCTTTTTAATATCAATAGCGTAAAAATCAACATGAACAGGTTTTTGAGAAACAGGATGAACTGTTACATCTTTCATAAGAACAACAAGACTATTTAAGTCTTTGAGATCACTTTTAAGAGTATATAAAGCATTTTCATAGGCTCTTGTATTGTATTTTTTAATCGCCTTTTCTTGAACATAAAAGTTTGCTTTTTTATTAGATCCATAAACAATAGCAGGAACTTTTCCGTCTCTTCTGAGAGCGCGTGAGTTTGCTTTTCCAGTAGTTCTTGCATCGGCTGTTAATTCTATTCTTTCTTTCATGGTACCTTCCTCTAATAGTCCTCTGATTCTTGAATCATTTATTAATCATTTTTAGTCAAACAAAGAACTCACAGAATCATTTCCATGAATTCTTTTAATTGCTTCAGCAACAACTGATGCTACTGAAACAACTTGGATCTTGCCGCAGTTCTGAGCCGCTTCTTTGAGAGGAACGGTATCGGTAACCCAAACCTTTTCAAGCGGACTTTCAACAATCCGACTAATGGCTGCACCAGAAAAAACGGGGTGGGTTGCTACGGCGAAAACTCTTTTTGCCCCATTTTTCATAAGGCTGTCAACTGCTTGTGTTAAAGTTCCTGCAGTATCAATCATATCATCAAGAATGATGGCGGTTTTATCCCGAACATCTCCAATTAAATGCAAGGCTTTAGCTTCATTTGGACCCGAACGACGTTTATCGATAATAGCCATAGAAGCCTCAAGACGTTTTGCAAAAGCACGGCAGCGTTCAACACCACCTGCGTCAGGACTCACCACTACATATTCAGGTCCAAAGCCTTCTGTTTCCCTCCAAGCACGAGCCAAAGTTGGGATAGCAAAAAGGTGATCTACGGGAACATTAAAAAATCCTTGAATTTGAGCAGCATGTAAGTCAACGGCTACCACTCTATCTGCACCAGCTGTGGTGATTAAATCGGCCATACATTTAGCAGAGATCGGAGCTCTTGGAGCCACCTTTCGATCTTGTCTAGCATAACCATAGTAGGGAATAACTGCAGTAACTTGGGCGGCTGAGGCTCTTTTCAGAGCGTCCAAAATAACAAATAACTCCATATAGTTTTGGTTTACTGGAGGGCAGGTGCTTTGAATAACGAAAACGTCTTGTCCTCTGACACTTTCGTGTATCTCAACTTGGATTTCGCCATCAGCAAAACTAGATATTTGGCAGTATCCGAGTTCGACTCCTGCGGCTTCCGCAACTTTTTTAGCTAAATTGGGATTTGAATTTCCAGAAAAAATTTTAAGTCCTGTCATGGTGGCAGAAGCTAGCTTAGCCAAGTTAGATTGTCACTATGAATTTAATATAGTTTTGTGAGATGCACTCATTCAAAAGTCGAGTCTATGATCAAAAACAGTTTAAATCCAGGGTCGAGAATCGGTCGAGACCCTCATGCCTGTTTTGACACAAGATCCAAGAAGATGAAATATGATAGGTGGTGACAGAGGTGGTAAAATGAAAATTACTTGTAAAGAAATTGGTTCGTGGGGAATTTTTGAAGTTGAAGGGAATGTAGACTCTGTTCATACAAAAATTTTTATTGATACCTTTGCTGAGTATGTAAGTGCTGCTGAAAAGTGCAAAAATATTATCCTCGATCTAACAAAAGCAGATTTTTTAAGCATTGGAGTTATAAGGTACGTAAATCAAGTTTCCATTAATTTAGAGGAAGTATTAGGCCGTCTTGTTATTATGGGAGCCAATGATCGAATTCTTCGACACTTTGATATCTTTGTCGGTTTAAAAAATCTTAAAGAAATTAATAATATTTGGGAAGTTATCCCACTTCAAATGTCGACTAAATTAAACGAGGCTAAGTCAATAACCTTGGCGGAATCATTGTCCTTAGAGTTACCATTGGAGACGGGGACAGGTATCCCTGATCAAAACTAGGTACGGCTTGATCTTTTTTCCGCAGGCATCGTTGGACATCAGTTAATCCAATGTTAATGAGAAAGTTTTTGAATAAATTGCTGAATCGCAATAGCTCGATGAGAGTATTTATTTTTAAAGGAAGGCTCAAGTTCAGCGAGAGTTTTTGTTTCACCTTTAGGGATAAAAATAGAATCATAACCAAAGCCCATCATTCCACTTTCCTTAGATGCAATTTGCCCCTCCATAACTCCTTCAAAAATCCATTCTTCGCCTTTGTCAGTAAATACAATAATACAACAGCGAAAGCGAGCAGAGCGATCGTTGATATTTCTGATTTGCAACATCTTTAATAGTTTAGCTCTATTTTCACTGTCGCGAGCATTTGCCCCTGCATATCGTGCAGAATGAACGCCTGGCAGATTACCAAGACCTGTTACTTCAAGTCCTGTGTCGTCACCTAATACCCAAGCTTCTGGTTTAACTGCTTTGAGAGCTTTGGATTTTATGCGAGCGTTTTCTAAATAAGTAGAACCTGTTTCGGGTGGAGCTGAAAATACTGGCAAATCTGAAGAGGAAAAAAATTTGATTTCTGGAAGAGCGTTTAATAAAACTTTAAACTCAGTTAGTTTACCTTTATTTGATGTGGCAACCCATAAATCCATTTAGATCTCCATTTTTAATGGAAAGAAAGTACCAATTATTTTCTCTTGCTCTTGAAACAGTTGTACACATCCTGCAGTAGCGACTTCCACCATTTTCAATAAAGCTTTTTGGCTAAACGTTACTCCTTCTGCAGTCCCTTGAATTTCAACAAACTCTAACTTATTTGTAAGAACAAAATTCATATCCGTTTCAATTGAGGAGTCTTCATCGTAATTTAAGTCTAGATAAGAATGGTTGTCTTTGATACCAACACTAATGGCAGACACATAATTTTTGAGCGGAATTGATTTGATTTCAGAAAGACTATGAAGTTTTTTAAATGCCAGAGCCAAAGCGACAAATCCACCGGTGACAGAAGCTGTGCGAGTCCCACCATCAGCTTGTATGACATCGCAATCTACTATAATTTGATGCTCCCCTAAGGACTTAAGATCAACGGCAGCTCTGAGTGAGCGTCCGATGAGTCGAGAAATCTCTTGGGTTCGGCCGCTGTTCATGGCTTTATCCCGTTTAATTCGGGAGTGCGTTGATCTGGGAAGCATTCCATACTCCGCTGTAACCCAACCTTTACCTGTATTTTGAAGCCATTTGGGAAAGTTTTCATCAAGTGAAGCAGTACAAAGAACTTTTGTTTTTCCAAACTCAACAAGCACACTCCCTTCAGCATACTCAGAGGCATTTGGAGTGATTGTAATTTTTCTTAATTCATTTAATTTTCGCCCGTCAGTTCTCAAAGTAAATCTCCCTATCAAATTCATATTAGCCAAAAGATAATGGAATCGAGCCTTTGTTTATACTCTAAGAAATCTTATAAAGACTAGAAATAAAAACTCTCAGCGCTTACCAGCATCATTCTATTTGTCAATTCTGTGTAAATGTGCCTGTTCAATAATAATTGATGTAAAATTTGTAATAAATTGTAGGGGAGTGGTACTCGGGGAAAGGAACGAGTGGAGTGGTATTGACTAACTATTGGGACTTGCTGCAAATATATTCGTCGTCCAAAATACATTTAAAACCAAGTCCCAAGTGTAAGTCTGTACCTTTAAATTCTTCGAGCTAAATTAGGAAAATCCTTGGTCGCAAATTCTGTAATGTTTTCTGGAATATACAGAACTGTTCCTGATGGAATCTTAGATCGACCTTTTTTAATTGAGTAAGCCAAATGAGGGTTTAACTGATCCGCTTTTTCTGTATCATTACTAAACCATAGCAGAAGTTTTTCATATGAAATAGATTTTTTAAGTTGAATGGTCGTGAATGTCAGAGGAGTGTTTCGTGGGACATTTGGAAAATAGGTTGCACGATTTTTTTCAACTTCAAGTACAGCAAGAAAACAAGCATAAAAATTGGATGAGGCAAAGGCAAAGGCATGAGAACCATAAGCTTTGCGGACAATTTCAGCAAGATCAGTTGTTTTATATTTTTGAGAAATTCTTTTAATACTAGTGGGACCATGATTGTAGGCTGTTATGGCAAGAGGCCAAGTATCAACCACTCTAAAGTTAAATTTAAGAAAAGTGACGGCAAACTCAGTGGCTTTGATGGGATCATTTCTATAGTCAACTAATGAGTTGGGCATGAGTTTTCTACCTGTGGCAGGCATGATTTGCCAAATTCCACTAGCACCTACTCTAGAGCGAGCAGCGAGATTAAAGGAACTCTCTACAAAAGGGATACGAGTTAACTCTTTAGGTAAGCCATTGTTTACAAAAATTTCTTCCATTTTTGGTAAATAGTAATCGGAGCTAAGCAATGCTTTTTCAACAAAATCCTTCTGACCTTGTTGCATTCTTAAATTTTCAATGGCTTCTGCCACTTGAGATTTCTTTTTAGGCTCAGAAAGAAGCTTGAAGAGCGTCTGCTCTGACTCTGTTAAAGGTTTTTTATTTAACTTTCTTTTTAAAGACTGCATTTGAGCTAAGAGTGATTTTCTTTCGCTACTGATTAGTCGCTTTATTTTGTGTTCTTTAACAAAAGGATGAAGATCCGATTGGGTGATTGGTCGCAGATCTACGACTTTATAGACAATCGATAGATTTTGAGAATCATGAAAAATGGCATCTTCTGAGGTGTATTTAGAATAAATTTGTGTCCAAAATTTTACTCTGTCTTCAAATCCAGAAGGAATTGAAAAAAGTTCATTTGTAGGTGCAGAATTCGTCGCATTTAAATTCAAATTTAATTCTGGAGGCGCATTTTTGTCAGGCGTGACATTTATGGGTTGATCAAAAGATTGAAAATCAAAAAAGGGAATGCTCAGCATCGCGTGTAAGCCTTGAAAATTATCACTATGAAAGGAATTATTAAATCCATTGATAGTATTGAAAACTGAGTTAAAATTAAGACTTGAAGAACCGATCAATATAAAAGCAAGAAAGGATAAGTTCTTAATTTTTTTCATATTATATTGAATAGTTCGAAAAACTGTTTTATCTGCACCAATAAACATCATTAGGTTGCTCCCTTATACTCATTTATAAATGGCCCTACTTTAAAAAAGGTTCTCACGAAAATGAGACAATGGGCGTCTACCCTATGAACTATGCACTTTCTATTCCAATTTATACTTATAAAGTCGATTCAAAATTTAATTTAAATTAAGACTTAAATTGTAACTAAAATGTATTTTTTTTAAATCATCAATAGACTTTGTATTCTTCATTTCATAATTGAACGATATGAATTTCTCAGTTTTTACTTTTAAAATATCTGGCCAGCCCGAATGACTTTTTTATACCTTGGTTTTCGAATCACGAATTCGGAGCGGAGCCTGAGGGGGGCAATTATTTCAGCCAGTTATAATTATAGCTTTATCAATGGGGTGAGAGTTCCGAATTGGCTCTTATATTTACATAGTTAACTTGAGTGTAGAGATAGAGTTTAGACATTGGTCTAGTACGGTGTAAAAATATAATACATTTTAATTTTAAATTGAGTGATTTTTGAGAGATGAAAATTTGTTTAGTCTCATGATGAGACACTGTAAAAAAATAATTCGATTCTTTTTATAAAGATAAGTAGACTGATATAAAAAGTAAATAAATTAACATTACTTCTATGGGGGCAAAATGAAATGGTTTAAAACAATTAGCAACAAATTAAATCTTAAAAACTTTTGGAAAGACGAATCTGCTCAAGGTATGACAGAATACATTCTTCTCATTGTTGTAGTAGTTGCTCTTGCCTATTTATTTAAGGATAAAATTAAAGCTGCTGTTGGTGCAAAAACAGAACAAGTCGGATCTGATATTACAAATTTTTCAGGTAATTAGACACTAATATAATTTGGGGGACAAGCCGTGACAGTTGAATATGTGCTTCTTTTAACTATTACTTTGATGTTTATGGCAAGTCTCTTTTCGACTCGAGATGGCGCTTTTACTAGTACTTTTAAAAACTCTGCTCCTCGTTTGGGAGCACGAGTTGAAAAACTGATTCGCACTGGTGAAGGGTTTGATCCTTCAGGACTCCAAGCTACTTGGGGTGCTAAGAAATGAGGGGCTATGAGTTTAGATCTTTTAAAACTAGTAGTTCTATTCTTTTGCATAGGCGCCGTTTTTTTTGATTTACGATCGCGTAAAGTTCCAAATTATTTCGTTATCATAGGATTTTTCACAATTGCAGCGACTTTTCTCTCGGTTTATGACTCTAGCTGGGATCAGCTTAGATCTCATTTATTGAGTCTTTTCATTGTATTCATTGTCGGATTTTTAATGTGGCAATTTCGAGTTTTAGGAGCTGGAGATGTGAAAGTCTTGGCTATTGTTGCCTTTTCATTAACTTGGCAAAGTGGTCTAGAGTTCTTTTTCTATTCCTTAGTCTGGGGGTCTGTTCTCGGAGTAATCTCTCTAGTACTCGAAAAAGGTCGGGTCGTATTAATAAATAAATTCAATTTAAACTCTATAATGACGATAAGATCCTTGAGTATCGCAGATCATAGAATTCCATTTACGGTAGCAATACTGTTTGGAGTTTTGTCAATTTGGTTGCTTGAAGCGAAAGAGGTTCATTTTTTATGAAAGGCTTGAGGAAAGTTACAACTCAACATGCTCAACAGCGAGGACAAGTCATTATTGAAATGGTTTTACTTTTAGTATTGATGATTGGTCTTTGGGGAACTTTTTCAAAGTTTGCAAAACAAAAAAAATGGTTTGAAAGTTTGGTCAGTGGACCATGGCAAAATATGGCAGGGATGATTGAGTCAGGAGTTTGGGAACCGCCGCAGAAAGCGATATCAAAACATCCTAATAATTTTAATCGAGTTGTGAGTTTAAAGGAGCAATGATTTGAATAGAATTAAAAAATTGAATCAGATAAATCAGAAAGGTTTTTTGACGGTAGACTTTTTGTTTGCCATTATAGCCTGTATTGGTTGTTTGATGTTTCTGCTTCGAGTTTCAATTTCATTGGTATCCGCACAAGTGGCTCAATATATCGTGTATGCTTCAGCGCGTGCACACTCAGCCGGTGATGTAACAAAACAAGAACAAATAAATGCAGGTGAACTCAAATATAAAAATCTTTTAAAAGATGCTGGCTTGGTAGCCGGTCTGTTAACTCCAGGTGAAAGCATTCAGAAAAGTGGAGTGATAGGTAATTTTAATAATATTTATAATCCACCAGCTGAAGATGGTAGTGCCGAGTCTGGTACTCCTTTTATTGGTGCTCGAAGTGAAATTAAATTGCCGCGATTGGGTATGAGGATTCCATTTTTAGGAAAAACTTCGGATGAAGAAGAGGAATTTAAGGCAAAAGTAGCAGCCATGATTTTTAGAGAACCATCCAGTGAAGAATGCCAAAAGTTTTATAAAAAAGAAAATCGTTATGAGCAAATTTTAAAAAGAGATGGTGGTCGATTTGGTCAAGCTAGTGCTTTTTCAACAGCTTATGTGCCACTGGAGGACAGCGGATGTTGAGCTTAAATTTAAAATTTCATACCTCTAAAGTTACTAAACTTAATAAAAAAAGATTTTGCAATCAAAAGGGAATGGCAGTTCTTGAAATGATTCCTGTTATGATCGTAATTGTTGTGGTGTTAAAATACACATATGGATTTTTTGGAGTCATCCAAGCGGCAACGGTTCAATCTATAGCAGTCCGCAACTATGCATTTGAAACCTTTAGGCATCGCTCTCGACTTTCATACTTAAGAGAAGTTGGAACTTTAGAAGATCGCTTCAAATATAAAAAGGGTATCCGATTACATGGAGTTCGAGATGAAAACTCAAGATTATCATCCACGCCGGATTGGGATGTTTCGGTGCGAAATATTACTTTTCCAACTAGTGAATCAGATACTTTAGGGTCAAATGGATTTCTTTCGCGAATTCAAGATCAAAGAAACATAACAGTTGGTCGTCGCTACAGCGAAGGGGATGGTGTGAATCCTGTTTGGCTCGCTATTCGCTATGGTATGTGTATTGATCATAAATGCGGTGAGCAGTAGGAGTAGTAAGGGGTGACAGCATGAATAACAACGAAACAAGAACACTTTGGATCAGTTTAGCAGCTGGAATTTTTGCTGCGATGCTATTTTATGGTTACTCTCAAGATAAGCAAAAAGAGTTGAACGAAAAGTTTGGTGCTATGAAGAGAGTTGTCATTGCATCACGTGATATTTCAGAAATGGAAACAATTGATGATACGATGCTTGATACTCGATCTGTTCCTGGTGAGTATGTTGGCCCTTCATTTGCGACAGATTTTGATACAGTTGTAGGTCAGGTGGCGGCAGCTCCAATTAAAAAAGGAGAACAAATTCTGACCACTAAATTACTGACACCAGGGCCTGACACTGGAATTGCACTTCAGGTGGCACCAGGTAAGCGAGCGGTAACGATTCCAGTAGATGAAGTGCGGGGAATCGCCAAACTCATTCGACCAGGTGATCGTATAGATTTAGTGGCGGCATTAGATGTTGGCAAAGGTCCTAATACCCATCGAGAAGTCAGTTATTTAATGCAAGATATTCCAGTTCTCGCAACTGGTATAAATGTTGTCAATAATATCCCTAGAACATTTGAAGTGGATCCAAGCGGTAAAAGTGTGATTCAGAGTAATTTGAGTGGTGACACAAAATTTACTACTGTAACTCTCGAAGTAGATCCTAAACAGGCACAAGATCTTGTTTATTTGACGTCAACACAACCAGGAAATCTTTTTATGGTTTTACGAAATCCAAATGATCGTGCACAGGTGAGATACCCATCTTCAAATATGGAGAGCATATCTGGACTTCCAGGGCTCATATCTAATAGTAGTGCAACAACAAATCCGCTTATGAATTTAGAAAATCCAGTTAAATACCAAAATGGAAAAGCGGTACCATCTCAGTAGAGCGAAGTGAAATGTTAAGAACTGTTAATTGTTTTAGGTAATATATGAATTGCAAATTAGGGGGTTAAAATGAATAAAATGAGAATAAGAGTTATAAATAAACTCTTTCTATTTGTAATGGCCACTCTTTTTTGCCTCATTGGATATTCTCAGGTTAAAAATGTTCCAACCACAGTTGAAAAACCGACAGAGCTTCAAGATCCTCCCAAAAAAGCCGTTGATGCTATGAAAGATGATGATTCCGAAGATGAGGACTCACCGGGTGAAAGTCGAATTCGACAATATTTATCACTGACGATTGGAGTCGAGCATGCAGAAACCCTAAAGAAGTTACCAGAGGGTTTTAAAATCTTAGGTGATTTTGACAAGGTTGCCACTCAAACCTATGACATCACCAATGGAAAATTAAGAATTACTCCAACTACGGTAGGTGTTGGTACTTTGACAATTCATGATAAAGACGGTCGGTTACTTTATGAATATCGCCTGGATATTAAGAAAAGTTCTTTGGATAAAGTAGCTAGAGAAATCAAGTCCCTTTTAGGAGATATAGAGGGCATTCAAATAAAAATCATTAATAATCGTGTTGTTGTTGATGGGCAAATATTACTTCCAAGAGACATGAGTCGAATTGGAAATGTGTTGATGCAGTTTGGTGATCAGGCGGTGTCGCTCGTTTCACTGAGTCCATTAGCACAAAAGAAAATTGCTGAGATCATTGAAAGAGAAGTGAATAACCCTGAGGTCAGTGTTCGAGCTATTAACGATAAATTTATTCTTGAAGGTATTGTCGATAGCGAAGACGAAAGAGAAAGAGCTAAAAAAATTGCACACACATATCTTCCAGATATTGTGATCGATCGGGCAGAAGATATAACCATAAAAAGAAGAAAAAACCCTGACCCTGTTGTGGATATGCTTCAAGTTCGTCCACCACCAGCGCGAGGACCTGAAAAACTGATTCAATTGGTGATTCATTATGTGGAACTTAATAAAGATTATAATCGTATGTTTCGATTTCAATGGATGCCAGATCTCAAGGATGGTTCGCAAATGTCGTTCGGAGGAGATTCTTCACGAAGTCCTGGCTCCGCTGGAGTCTTTAGTCAAATCACTGGAATAATATCAAATCTTTTTCCAAAACTCAATTGGTTAAAGGGGCATAACTTTGCTAGAATTTTAGAAAGCTCAACATTGATTGTGGAAAATAATCAAAAAGGTGAAATGAAGTCTGTGTCTAATGTGCCATATCCTGTAGTGAATGCTAATGGGCAAGCGGGAACACAATTCCAACCTGTGGGCATCAATACTGCAATTACTCCATCGATCATTTCGGCCAATTCAGATAGTATTCGACTTGACCTTGGTTTTGCTATTAGTCAGCTCATTGGGATCACTGATTCTGGTCCGATGACCACTGAAAATAATATGCATACAATCATTACCGTCAGAAGTGGGCAAAGTGCCGCCGTGGGTGGATTGATCCGTAATAGTAATTACACGGACTATAATCGTCTGCCACCAGATGTAAGTAAAAATCCAATTATTTCTCTATATGCATCCAAGGGATTCCAGAGAAAACAAACTCAATTTGTGGTTTTTGTAACACCAATTATAAAGAGTAGTGCTAGCTCTGGGGTTGAAAAAATAAAGAAAAAATTTCATTTACGGGATTAACTTTTTAAATACGTTCACAGTTATGCGCTCAGTTATTCTAAAGTTAATATTTAGTATTTTAAAGGTATCCTTTTTTGATTATTCAATTTACAGACTTTAAAAGTTACTGCTGACAAAATTTAAAACTCCGAAGCGTTGATGACCGTCTTTATACTGAATATTCAAATCACCACTATAAAAAATTCTTCCAGAGGGATCATTCTCTTTTGATCTGACAAGTCGAAATACATAGGTATTTTCATGATCTACGAGATCAAACTTTAATAAACCACCATCTTCTTGGTAACTCACATGATGAAGATTATTTTTTGCATTACTATAATTTTCATCACAATCATTGCATTCATTAATAATTTTCCAGGTCAATTCGATTAGCAGGGAGTCGTCATCAGTGACTTTTAAATTTAATGATGTGGGTGAGGAATCTAATTTATCCACATTTTCGAAAAGTAGTTTAACGAGTTCATTGCCTCGTTCATTGAATGCTTGCTCTTCTGGAGCGATGCGAGCCTCTTCTTGCTTCATCACTTCGTGAGATGCATTAACATCTTTGTAAACACCAGCCTTGATTGATTCGAGCTGATCTAACTCATTTTGAGCAGTTGTAATTTTATCTTGAAGTTTTTTAATTTTATTTTCAATGGTAGCAATTTTTGTTTCAATTGTCTTTTTTGTATTTTGAAGCTCTATAATTAATTGAGATATTTGATCAATGGTTTCTTGATTTGGATTTGATTTAGATTCTTCATTTTTTAATTCTTTCGTGGCTTCATCTAAATTTTTGTTAACATCAATAAGTTTTTGATTTTCAATATTGAGATCAGAACTCAGTTTAGGAAATTTTTCAGCATAAGAGTGTTTATTAATTTCCACTGTTTGTTTTTGAGTATCAATTTTTTCGGGTAGTGTATTCCACTCCCTTTTTTGTTGGTCGTCTAATTTTGCCACTTCAATTTCGTAGGCTTTTGTAAATTGATTCAGAGTTCGTTTCAGCTCCCGCTGTTCATTTTCGAGTTTATCCATTTTTTTTGAAATAAGCTGGACATCCCGCACCTGAGTGTCTGTCATCTCAGCTTCGTTTTTCCAAAGAAAGGAGGTACTACCTTTTAATCGGATGGGTTGTATTTTAATTGCGGCCAATGGGTATTTATTAATTTGAACTAACTGAGGAGGTTGTTTCGTAACTATAGCTTGTTTCGCCTTACAGGAGTTAAGAATACTAAATGCTACTAAAATTAAAATGGTGCTAGCTAATTTCATATAAAACTCTCCTCAAATGTCATTGATATTAAAAGAATAAAACTAGTTCTGCCATATAGACATCAGCGGCAGTAGCATTACGACCTGATAAGGGATGACCAAATCCTAAGTTAGCCTGCAGTGGAATTGGAAATTCTTTTGATTTATAGGATTCAATTGATGAGTAACCGACTTGACCTACCATACTCGTCAACATTTGTGATGGGTATTGATTTTCAAGCCAATCATATCGCTCTTGAGAAAAGCGATGACCTTTAAAGCGAGTGGCTTGCATTGATTGATAAATGTAACCTAAATTAGCATAAATACCACCTGTTGATGAACCAAATTGAACGGATGTGCCCGCTAAATATTGATCTCCACTGTCTCGGTCTACGTTTTCAATATCAGCAGAAAGGCTTCCTTCAGGTTCGGTAGGAATTCTTCGCTTTAATTTATCTGCTAATTGAATGGTATTAATTGCATAGAAATTCCAAGTTAGGTTAGGTAATAATTTGTGATCCCAAATGAGTCCAAAACCAAGATCGTATTGACCATCACCAGTTGGAAGCTCAACCAATTTATCTACATCAGAAACTCTTCCTGTAGGAAAAGTAAGATCTGATTTGAAAGTTAAAATATCAGTATCAGTTTCTGCTAGTTTATATTTACTCACGAGTTTGATATCACCAAGAGCTGTAAAACGTTCTGATGTAATGGGTTTGTACCCCATTGTTTGTAAAGTATTAGAAAGTGGATGACTCAACTTCAGTGTCATCTCGGCAGCTTTTGGTGCATCTTTCGATTTAGCCTCATTAATAATATTTTGACCATTGGGACTAATGATAAAACCTGTATCTGCACTGAGTTCCACTTTATAAACTGGAACGGCAAGTGCTAATGTCCAGCGATCGGTAACTCCAATCGCAAGTACTGGTACATTGGCATTAACATAAGCATTAACGGCACCAGTTATATTTCCTACAGAATCTGCTGAACTTAAATTTTTAGATGCGAGAGTTCCTTTAAGAAGGTTTTTTTGTGTGTTATCAGTTAGAGAAGAAATTACTTTATCCCAAATGAGGCTTTTATTGAGTTTTTCTCCTAAACCTTCAACTGTTCCTGCAGCGTTGTATTTTCCTTCGATCCATGAATTTATATTTTTAAGCCGTGGATTTCGTATAGAAGGAGGAAGCACGCTTGCATTTTCAACTTCAAAGGGAGCGGCAAGACCACCAGCAAAAGCTCCTTGACACGAAAATTGTAACATCAAGATAAGAGCTAAAAGTTTAGAATTTGAAACTCTTGTCATAATTCAGGACTCCCTTTGTATAGGCTATATTCAATGTGCTTAGGCTTTGATTAATAAAGCATCCACATCACTTTAGTTTGTATAGTTTCGTCATTAAGGGAGCTTCTTTAAAAGAATTATTCCCAGATTAATTTTGTGATAACCAATATAAAAATGAAGTCATTTTTACACAATAACTTGTATTGAAGAGGGCACAAATATTTTGTTCCCTCTTAGATAATTTAGAAAAAGTATAATTAATTACAGATTTTTTTAAATGCTTTTTGAGCATCTAAAATGTCCTCTTTATTTTCTGGAATACGAGTTATTTGACCATCTTCTGGTTTTTTGTTACTGAGTTCCTTTAAAATCTGACATGCTTGAGCGACTTCAGCAGTAGAGCCACCATCGGAGAGTGTTTCAGCATAAAAAATACCATTTAGAAAAAATTTAGGTTCATTATTATAGGCATTGCTAAGGTACTTAATTGATTCACTTCGTGAACCACCGGCAAAAAATGGAAGCTTATAATAAGCTCTACCTAAAATTCGATCTGGGCCCATGCCATCAATGGTTTCACCTTTAGCGTCTTGTCGAGTTGATCGAATTTTTGAATCTTTCATTGATTGGATTAGTTCATCTTTTCGGCCCAGCGACTCAGAAATTCCATTGGCCTCTGCCCATCGTCCAAGAGCTACTCCATAGTAATAAAAACCCTCTGCGTAATCATTACTGATAGATTTAGCAAGTTTTGCTGAATCCATAGCGGCTTGAAATAGAGTTATTTTGGAAGCCTTATCTTGAGAATGTTGAGCTAACCAGTAATGACATCGACTGGTAAGAATCACAATATCAAATTTGAGATCTTCATCCTCAGCAGCGGTATTCGCTGAATTTAAAATTTCAATTGCAGAAATAACATTTGAATACTTTCCGTTTGCATCAACGAAATCTCTTTGCTGATAAAGCTGAGTTGCTTTTGCAAAATTTTCAGATGCAACTTGGTCATTGGCGAAGCTGAAAGAAGAAATGAAAGTGATACTTGTTAATAGTGTTTTTAAGAACATTAATACCTCCTTAAAGTATTTATTTAACGAACCCGTAGTGTGCTATATACACAAACAAAATTCAGAGCAAGCTAAAATATTTACCATATTGAGTATCACTATTGAAAAAGTTAGGTCGTTAGACGAAATTTTAAATGTGTCGCAATATGTTGTATATGAGAGTTATTCAGAATTATTTGACTACCCACAATGTTCAATTAAGTTCCGCTTTTCTTGTCGTTTTCTTCATATGAATCCTTCTTTAGGCTTATGTTAGCTTTTATTAATTCATTTCGAGATTACTGATATAAAAATAATAAATCTTGATTGTGAATTTTAAATATGATTACAAAAGTAATCACTCAATTTGTTGAGTCTATTGTCTTTTGAATAGTTTTTTGAAATTATTCTCAAATCAGTGCTGATGAATTTTTGGAGTTATAAATAATAATTTTTTATTAAAGGAGAAATAAAAATGAAAAAACTTTGGATCCTATTAATAATGCTGGTGGTTACGTCTGTTTCACAGGCTATAGTTGCCGATCGTTTTAAGTGCGCATTCGAATTAAAAGATAAGTTGAGCAAGGTTTCAACGAGACAGCAAAGAGAATTTTATATAGCAAGATTACCTCTTAACGCCAGTCCCGCCCCAGATATCAGATTAACAGCCGGATTAAAAGATGAAAGATTAGTTATGGAAACAGAATCTGCAGAGTATAATTTTAATATCAATTTTTATTACAATCATGCAATAAAAATTGATAATGTAGGCCATGCTCTAGAGGCTCGTCAGATGACGTGCTTAACGAATTCATATAGTTATTGTCCAAAGTGGTCAGATTCGTTTGAATCGTGTCGTAATCCCGGCCATACCACATGTCAGTTTCCTCGTGATCCTTTTAATGATGAGAGTGGCTGGTTAAGAGTTCCAATCATTGAAGGCGAGCCTGGTTTTAGCGAACAAACATTGGGTGGCGAGACATTTAATTCAGTCACTGATAGTAAAGGTGTTGAAGTTGCTACTTTCAAAACAAGCTGTCAATACATGGGCACGTATCAGTGAAAAAAAATGAATTAGCGGAGTCAGAAATTAAGGCTCGACCTGTGGTCTATGACTACAGGTCGCCCTCTGAATTCTTGTCAGAGCTGTTTCATTTTTATAAATTAAATGGTTCCTTTAGTTTGAGACAAAGAACTACAAAGGTGGGACTTTGCTCTCAAGCTTTAGTTTCTCAAATTCTTAAGGGAAAAAGACAGTTGAACCGCGACAACCTACCGGCCATAGCAGCTGTGTTCAAACTGACTCAACTGGAACAAGAGTATATCGATGAAAAGATGACATCTTATATCCATAAATTGAAACTCACTAAAAATGCAAAGGTTTCAGATGACATTCGAATACCTAAGAATAATTTGTTTGTAGATTGGCTTAATCCCTACGCAAAGGATTTAGTGAATCTAAAAGGATTTCTTTTAGATGCAGAAGTGATTCATTTTATGCTGCAAGGCTTGGCGCCTTCAAAGCGGATAAAGAGATCAGTGGAATTTTTATTAAAAGAAGGATTCTGGAGAACAACTGCTAATGGTAAAATCGAACAAGATGAAGCAGCTGTTGTATCGACAAATGGGGTGCCAAATTTAAAGCTTCGAGCCTTTCATAAAAAAGCGCTTGAAATAGCATTAAAAGGTATTGATCGCTTTCCTATGAACAGGCGAAAAGCATCTACCGTTTTGATTTCAGTAGATAAAGAAAAAATGGATGAACTTAGGGGACTTGTTGATGCCTTTCAAAAAAATCTTCTTGATTTTATCGAGAGGAATCCAAAGGGAAGTGACTCTCTTGTACAAATAACAACACATTTAACACCAATTGGGCGATCTAAATGAATAGCAATAATAAAAATGTAAAATTTCGATCAAGTGTCTTGCTAATATTTGTTTTAATAATTCAATTCAGGCACACAGCAAGTGCAGGAGGAACTGTCGTTGGTGACGCTGGTGACCCTATCTTTGAATTTATGGAATCAGCACGTTTTGCAATGATTGAAACATTAAAAGTGATTGCCAATGAACCTGATGAGCAAAAACTATTTTGCCAGCAGAGTTCTTTGAATTCAGATCAGATACAATTTTGTCATGATTATTTTTTATCAATCACCAAAGATATGCTACGACTTAGTCAGGGAATTAATAAAACTTTATTTGTTTTGAGAGAAAATCCATTTGAAGTTATTGGTCCAGACGGCAAACCCATGGTCGCTGCAGCCAGAACTCTTTTGGGTCCTGATGGTCCAATAGAATTGCATCGAGATTCTGTAAAAACATTAATTCCCACTCAAGTTTTATTTTTAATCGCGCATGAGTTTCAACACAAATCAAATTTTAATGGAATATATGTTGGAGATAATAATCCTATTGGGCCATTTGCTAATGGACGAGATTTAATAGATGCTGCAGCCAAATCCTTAGTTTCGATTGCACGAAGAAAAGGCAAAATAGGTAGTCAGTTTGGAATACGAGACATTTATGATTGTCTAGTTCAGATTAGAAGTAAAAAAATAAAACTACGGATAGTTTCTTCAAGAATTTTCAAAAGTGAAGATCTCATGACTTATGAATCAAGCTCTGGTAAAAATCCTAACGATGGTGTTATTGCATTACCTGAATCAAATAATGAAGAACTCATGTTAAGATTTGTTATTAATGAGCCGAATAATTGCAGCGCTATTAATCCAGATCGAAAAACAACAATTCAAATTATTCGTACAAAAACAGAAATAGATGGTTCGATTCATGAAATGATATTAGCTAATACAAATCTAAGTGACAATCCAATTTGCCCAGGGAGCAATCACCAGTTTAGTATATCATGGGATAGGCTTAACTTTAATTGTAAATATTTTGGTTCGAATAGCATAACTGATAGTAAAGCCCCATTAAATTAAAACTTAAAATAAAAAAACCTTCTATGTTTCAATTTTTCAGTTTAGTGACTTAGATGTTAATTTTTTCAAAAGTAGAAAAGAGTACTGCTTCCAATATCATCGAGCTCAATACCGCTGAACGAATAAGTCTTTTAATAAAGAAGATGAAGAGCCATGAATAGATTCACGCCATTCATTTATCTATCTATCTAATAATAAGTACCGGACAAGTTGCATTTCTGGAAATAAATTCAACTGAACTATTGGGTAAGTTTTTATTGAGTTTAGAATCTTTTCCACCAAGTAAAATTAAATCATGTTCTTGGTACTTTAGATAATTGAGCATAGACTCTTTGGAAGAACTTGAATCAATAATATTTTCAATTTTCAAATCAGTTATTTTATCTTGAAGTTTTATTTTTAAATTTTTCTGATAGGACTCCATTTGTATGGACCTTTTTTTATTATAGGCTTTTAAGAACATTCCTACTGACCCATCACTGTCAAAATAATCAGAAGCTTGATCTTGCAAATGAAAAAATAAAGTTAATGAAGCATTCATTCGATTAACTATGTTGGTAATAATATTAATTTCAAACTCACTAAGTTCGATACTTTCTAATGGAACGAATACTTTTTTAATAGTTGATTTAATTTCACAATTTGGATTTATCAATAAAAGTGAAACCGGTGATTGTGAAATAAGATCTTTTGTAAAACTACCAATCAAATAGTGACTGGTTAATTTGTGAGAATGAGTGGCAGCGATTATCAAATCAATATTGTTCTTTTTAGTATATTTAATTAAAGTATTAACCTTGTCATCAACTGAAGTTGGATAAATCATATTTTCAGGAATCACTTCAACCGGTTCTAATTTAAAAGTATTTATTTTTTGTAACCTATTTGTAATTTCAGCTGAAACAAAGGGAAAATGGCTTTCAGTGTGAATTCCTGGAAAAACATTTACAGGAGTTATTTTTGGATTCATCCGAAAAGTTGCAAATAAACTAGTTACATTTTTCACGACCTTGTTCTCTGATTCTGGAATATCTGTAAAAACATCTAATGCCCAAATTGCTTTTTTAATTTCAATAAAATGGTTTGTTGTCATAAAATAACTCCATTCGTATCATTAATTTGATTTCCTTCTTATCCTGATGTTTACTAATGTCATTAGCTTTATTAAAATAGTGAGCAAGGTTAAGAATGATTTGTGACAATTGTTCTCATTTGCTTAAATAAATTCTTAAACCACTTATAAGGATCCATATTGAGTTAAAAAATAAATCTAATTTAGATTAAGTTTTAATCTAAATATTCTGTCAAATATTTCATCAAATTAAATAGATTTGACAATTAATAATCATTTTCATTTCATAATTATTTGTGTCTCATAATTATCTAATATACTATTAAGACTTGATTAAATCCTGTAGAATTAATCTATGAAAATTGAAGTAAAATATTTAAAAGCTTTATGGATAGGGGTGTTTTTTTTATTGTTAGTATTGAGTTTTCAAAACTGCAGTAAAAACTCCAATAAATTTAATTCAAGTTCAACAACTGAAGAAATATCGAATAAAAACCCTACAATACTTTTTAAATCAAGCTTTGGTCCTGGTGTTTCTCTTGATGCTGTAACTAAGTTTACAGATGAGGGAGCATGGCAAGAAGTCATCGGAACTGATAAAGAATCGGGGTTTACGTGGCCAGTCGATGCCTTAGATTCTACATTTACTGGTATTCAAATGATTACAAAGGACCCAGTGACCTCATTAAATGTTTCTGATTATGCAATTAATAGTATCCAAAGCGTAATTGGACCAAATGGAAAAACTGTTAACGCTCTTTATCAAAGTATAAAAAATAAAGAACCTGCAGGTGTTTGGGGCGCACAATCACCACTAATAATCCATAGACCTTGGACAGTTGGAGATGTAACTGAGTTATATATTTCCTATTGGTATAAAAATCCGAAAATAAGTTTTATTCAACTAGACAATGAAATTTCAGGTGCCAATACATTAGTTCAATTTCAATTTAAGACAGGAGGTTATGAAAATACATGGCGAGGAGATTACCGATTTAGTACTGTGATAAAAAAAGATGTAGATGGCAGCTATTTTTGGCAGGCACATAGTGATAATAATGCAAATGGACCAGATCCTGATGAATTATACTGGGAGGCTGAAAACCATGATGTCTCTGTACCGATAGATGAATGGTATAAAGTGGAGATCTATTGGTATCGTTCAAGTAGTAACAATGGATACTTCTGGGTAGCTATAAATGGTGATACTATCGTTGATCATCAAGGGGCAAATATGGGAAAGTACGGTTTTCCCATAAATCGAATAATGATAGACAGTCTTTATACAGGTGGGCACGGGCCAGTTGAAGGTAACTTGACAGAATTGGAGATTTGGAATGGCTTTCCATGTGGTTGGAAAACAACTTGCTTTTAAATAGTATAGTTCTTGAAGCAAAGGATGTTTTAGAGACTATTGAAAGAACAAATTATGGAGAGAAAACATGGATAAAAAACATTCTATAACTCCAGACAGTACTGCTGTACGGGTGGCTCTGTGGCGCGCCTTGCATGTTCAAGTAGATGCGCCCCCTCATGTTTTTAGCGATGAGGTGGGTTTGCGTCTAATTGCCCCTGAAAAAGATTGGCGTAATCGTCGTGATATGCATCCGCAGGGAACAAGTCCCTTTCGAGCTTCTATAGTAGCACGAGCGCGATTCATTGAAGATTTCATTATTCAGCAAATGAGTCATGGTTTAAGTCAGTATGTAATTCTGGGTGCAGGTTTAGATACTTTTGCACAACGTCGACCTGAGATCGCTTCCAAACTTCAAATTTTTGAAATTGATAAGCCCGAGACTCAGGAGTGGAAACTTCGACGTCTCATGGAAGAAGGTTTCCAAGTTTCTTCAAATCTACGATTTGTACCTGTGAATTTTGAATCAGGTTTCTCTTGGTGGGAGCGACTTATCAATGCGGGGTTTGACACGAAAAAATCAGCGATTATCACTTCAATAGGAGTGAGTATGTATCTTACCAGTGAGGCAATTAAGGAGACATTACGTCATATGACAAGTCTTGCTCCAGATTCAAAATTTATCATGACGTTCATGTTGCCACTGGATCTTGTGAATCCCGAAGATAAACCTGGTTATCAAATGTCTTTAAATGGTGCGCAAGCATCAGGAACTCCCTTTATCAGTTTTTTCACCCCTTCTGAAATGCTTGCTCTGGCTCGTGAAATTGGTTTTAAAGACGTTCAACATTTATCAACGGCAGATTTGACTCCTCGATATTTTGCTAATCGTACAGATGGCCTTAAACCCTCAACTGGTGAAGAAATATTAATTGCAACAACTTGAATACAAAAAGGCAGAAAAGAAACACAATTGTGAATGTTTCTATAGTTTGAAATCTTAATGTTTTTATGTATAGACGAAAATTTCTAAATAAATTTAATCTAAAATCAAATCTTTTCTATCCTTCAATCATCTGAAGTCTATAGTTACTCAAAACGACATCTTTTCTACTTTAAAAGAAGTATTCCAATTACTTTTTATAATAAATAAAAATCTTATTTTGGTATAATAGGTTGAAATATATCATTTTTATTTAAAGTAAATATATTAATGATATCAGTATTTTAAACGCATTTATCAAAACCTCCAATTAGTATAGATGCTAAACTAATTGACAAAACCTTGTTAATCAAACTAAACTAATTCTAGTTTAGAATCAAAACAAAAACTATTTAATCCTTGAGATTAACAATTACTTTTTAAGAGAAGGGATCGTATATGCTAAAATTAGCAACGAATAAAATATTTTTACTGGGGGTATTATTTATTGGAGCGCATGTGGGAGCTCATGGAATTACTTCTAAAAGTGATAAGAAGGTAAAAGCTGAGTTTGATATTATTAATACTAAAATATCTACTGAAGGCAATGTAGCGACATTTGAAATTGAAGTGAGTGGAAAAGCTGGACAATTGAAGCCCAAGAAGGGTGGGAAGTTTGCTGGAGCTAGAGTTTTTTCTTATGTCTGGCCCACATCTATTGATCCAGTTGAAGTCGGCTTTGAAGCTAAAGCTGGAATATTAGCCTTAGCTGTTACTATCCACCCTGATTTTAATGATACACCCTTATTTGATAATGATGGTTCTAAGTGGCACTCTCATTGGGTGGTTCTCACACCTGATGAGTCTTGTGGACCAAAAGGGATGAAAGTAAAGGATATTGCTGAAGGCACGAAACCAAAGCTTCCTAAAACATGGCCCGGAGTGCCTCTTTATATTGATAGTCCAGGATATCCTCCAAGATTTTCTGGAAAAACTGTTAAAGTTCAAGTGCCATTTGATAATATTGCAGCAATAGATAGTTCAAAATTTGATGGCGTGACTTCAGGTCTAAGAGTGAACGAGTCTATGCATGCACCATTACTATGTATTGAAAATGTATTTAAGGTAGCTTCGGGAGATTTAAGTCTTCCAGGTCAAGTGAGTAAGACTCCAGCAAAATAAATAAAAATATTGTGAGGTGTTTATGAGTGATTCATTGTTTTCGTCCAATCGATCAAAAATATTAATGGCTCCGAAAGGAGTGAATCATTCAGAGTTTGATTCACCTTATGTCCCTGTGGATTGTGATTTTACTGATGAGTTAGAATATGTTGCTGTCAAAAAAATATTAGTTGAGATTAAATTTGATAAAACAGCGACTCAGGAAAATTCAGTAATTGGATATATTGTAGATATCTATACATTTCAAAAAGAAGAGTATGTAAAAGTATCTGATGGAACAACAATAAGGTTGGATCGCTTGGTTCAAATTAAAATACTAGATCAAAAAAAACAAACAGAATCCCATTGTAATATTAATGGAGCGTGCCAGATAAAACATAGATAATTTTTTGTGCTGATGGCGCTGGGGTCATTGTGTCGTCGTGGTTGATTATCTTAAAGTCTGGATGTAAGGACTATAATTATTGCTCATTTGAAGTAAACTGGATTTTAAATTTTACAGTTAATTGAGGATTATCTAAAAGTATTAGGATTAAATATGAAGTTATATTCTGTATTATTATTTTCATTAATTGCCACTTAATGAATGATTGTTTTACTTTCAAGAGGTCTATAAGTTTGAATGGGTCGGTGGGAGACCTAACGCCTTCAAGGTCTTCTCTTATCTCAACTACCTTTTGAATCTGAGTATTTGATAGTTTAGGGATTTGTTGAAAGAAGCTATTTTGTTTATAAGAGCAAAATCCACCCCATTGATTTAACATGGCGGTGATACGTTTGATTTAGTCTGGAGACCACTTTTGATTTTTATAATAGTTAAGGATTTTTTGACGTTCTTGATAGAAGTCTTTTGGGTCTAAGGATAACTTAGAAATAAGCTTCTGAGCGGTACCCCAATGTTTGAGAAAAGTATCTAGTCGTTCGTGGTTATCCGAATATTTTTCATGAAGTGATAGTTCAAAGCTCATAGTTAAGTTTTGGGAAGGTAGGCTTCATTTATAGAGTTCTGTAGTTCGACTCTTTTCGCTGCTTCAGACATAAGATCATAGATACACCGGCTCTTGTCCAAAAGCTTTTAGATAAACGGGATATTCTTGGACAAAGTGTCCAGTTCCGTAAACGACCATGACTCGTTGGTGGCTTTTTAATAAAATTTCGACGTGTTCGACGAGTGCGCGGTCGCGATTGATATTAATCGTACATGCTATTTTTTGTAGAAAAGTGTCATTCGTAGCGCAGTTTACGTCGGTATCTGACTTTGAGATAGTGTTATAATCAAATTCCTTTTGTGTTCTTTTTCTATACCAGGAGAAAAATTTTGGCTTAAAATCAGTCTTGGCTTCTTTCACTTTATAAAGCTTCAAAGCATAATCAAAAAATATGTCAAGGTTACTTATCTTTAATTGATCACGACGATAAGGGGTCTGTTGAAGAATTTGAACATTTCGAATGTCATCTGAATCAAAACCTTTACCTATCAGAAATGGACTTGATATTTCGTCTTCAATCGATGGTTCACCGCCAATAATCGGAATATGTCGAGCTGTCGCCAAAAGTTCAGTTCCTGATCCCAGAGTTGGATCCTTCCAAACTTCTTCTTTTGATTTTCCAGCGTATTTGCTAATCCAGTGCTTGGGATTTTTACCTTTATTAAACTCAAGACTTTCAATGACTATGATATCAGGAAGGTACTTCTCGATAGCCTTTTTTGAAAATTCATAGGTTTTTGCGGGATCTTTATGATGATCTCCTACAAAAATCAGAGTCTTATTTGATTTTTGAAATACAGCTACCAATGGAGTTGGAAATTGCACCTTATCCGTTTTGCTCCAAGGTCGCACGAGGTCTGGATCAAATTTGATGGAGGCAAATGTAGAAGTGCTGAAAAAAAACAAAACATTAGCCGTTATAAAGAGAGATCTGTAAATCATGGAGACTCCATTCTCTGCATAGATTCAATCATTAAACATTAACCATTGCACCACTTTTCAAACTCAGTATGCATCTCCACTTTATGATTAACACCTAATCCTATATTGCAAACTCGATATTCGCGAAGATGAATTGTACAATGATTGGAAAAAGGAGCATCTGAGTGAGGATGCCTACACTCGTAACCTGAAACGCTTGCAGGCAGAGAGACTAGAACTAGAAGCTAAAACAACGCGGAGAACGTTGAATACAGACGAAATAAACCAAAAAGCAAAACTGACACTCGAACTTTGTAAGATTGCAGAATCAATATGGAAAGAGCAATCGGAGTTGGATCGGATCAATCTTCTAAAAAGAGTACTCTCGAACCCGAGGCTCGATGGTGTAAGTGTTTGTTATGATTTGAATTTGGCGTTTCAGGGAATTGCTCATCTCAAATTAAATGAGGGCAATGAAAAATGGTGCACCCTAAGGGACAACTTTCGAACTGCTATAATCGAAGGTACGTTGGTTCTAAATGATTAATTTCCAATGTGTTCTCAAAATCAATGGAGAACAAATTTTGAAAGATAGCTAATTGTTCTCCATTAAAAGTTGTTCTCCAAATTTTGTCTCATTTAGGATTCTAAAAAACTTCTCATATGGACATATTATATAACAATTAAAATGTAAGTTAAGAATGGGAGTATAGAAATTATAGACCAAAAAAACTTAAATTCCAGTAATTTACAATTTTTACCCTTAAAAGGGTAAAATCGTACTATACAGATAATAATATTTCAATTAAGCACCCGTATTGACATATAGTGTAAATCTAGATAAAATATAGATAATGATCGAATTTGATTGGGATGAAAACAAAAATAAAGCAAATTATAAAAAAACATGGTATCTGGTTTGAAGAAGCACAATTGGTTTTCAATGATCCTCATGGCAGGCTTTTCTTGGACTCTGATCACTCAAATGATGAAGTTCGATTCGTACTGATTGGTTATAATAGTGAAAGTAAACTTTTAGTTGTGATTCATTGTCATCATGAATCAAATTCAATCATCAGGCTTATATCTGTGCGAAAAGCGACCAAAAAAGAAAGGATATTTTATGAAGAAGGAATATAATTTTAGTAAAATGAAAGAAGTTAAAAACCCGTATCCTCGTCAAAAGAAAAAAGCAGTGGGAATTAACTTGAGTTCAGTCGTAATCAATTACTTTAAAGATCTTTCAGAAGAAACGGGAGTCTCATATCAAAAACTTATTGATCTTTATCTTTTGGATTGCGTGAAAAGCAAAAAAAAGCTTTCAATGAAGTGGATAGCTTAAAAAAAGTAATTGCCTTATTCGCCTCTTTCATTAATGCAGAATTAATCATTTTAGCTTATTCTAATTTTAGGTGCACACAATACAGATTTTACTTTGGAACGTTTTTATTCGATGCTCCCGTGCCAAAAGAAGATTTCTTTTCAGCTCTTTTATGCAATCCTGATTCCAAAGATTTAAATAAATCTCTTTTGGAGTTGCACCCTTAAAAAGTGCTTTGGGTATTTTCTCATTATGCTCGTTAAAATAGAAAGATACTTTTTTTCAACATCATTTTTGCTTTGAATATCCTCCGTATTAAGAAAATTGGATTTCAAACATCTAAAAAGGGATTCTGCCATAGAATTAGAAAAATGAATATCCACCATGGCAATTAGCCTTTGCAGGCGATGAGAGGTGGAAAACCTAAGAACCGGATAATTATTATTTTCTGGTCCTCCATCCATAATGACTTTAGTATCATCTATCCCTTTATCTTCCATAACCAATGTTTTCGCTTTTTTAAGCAACTCAACAGTTAATAGCCCTCCTATCTGAGTGG
>Ga0154020_10000919_pt1 | contig 36279 bp, 15 predicted proteins | sample Klosneuvirus_201_FD_109709 | JGI IMG/M metagenome (GOLD analysis project Ga0154020, IMG submission 109709) | Active sludge microbial communities from wastewater, Klosterneuburg, Austria - Klosneuvirus_20160825_MG | ecosystem: Engineered > WWTP > Aerobic digester > Activated sludge | place...
CACGTGGAACGTGACGCCGTGGCTGGTGGCGGACTGCACGGTGAGCGGCGCGACTGTGAAGACAACGCTTCGCGGCGCCCGGCTCACGGCCCCGGGGGAGCGATCGAGCACCGGCCCGCCGTGGAGCGGGAGGCCGGGGACCGGCGCGTCGATGAGCGCATCGTGCATCGCCACGATGCCGGGGGCGCGGATGCCGTCGTCGTTCGTGAGCAGGATGCGCATAGACCCAGCGTATCCCGGGGTCAGTGGTGGTGGTCGTGCTCGCCGGGCTCGGACTCACCCACGGGCTCGAGCTTCACCCAGGCGGCGCGGCCATCGACGGCGTCGAGGTATCGCAGGTAGACCCAGGGGAGTGACCCGCGCGAACTCGCCGCAAAGAGCGAGGGGCTCTGAGAGGGGCCGATGGCCTTGCGGGCGACTTCCCTGAGCGGGCAGATCAGGCCGGACGCGGTGGAGGCGTACCACAGTTCCTCGTCCTGATCGACGCAGACGGCGGCAAGGTCCCCCAGGGGCCGGATGACCGAGCACAGGGGGGTCAGCGTGCGCTCCTTGGGCAGCCGGAGGTTGACGGTCCGCACGCGATTTGAGGCGGCGCTGAGCTCGGTGCAGGTGAGCAGCGTGGGAGTCGCGGTGATGGCCCAGGCCTTCAGCGTGAGGGGGATGGGTGTCTGCTGGTGGCGGGGGTCGTCGCCCCCGGTCTCGACGAAGATCGGCCGCACGGCCATGGCCTCGTCGGCGTCGATGCGTGCGTCGATCCACAGGACCTTGCCGGGCGCTATCCCGAGTACGCGGTGCTGCACCGGAGCGTCGGGGTTGTTGATCTCACGGGAGAGGAGCCGCACCTCTCGGGCACCTGCGCGGCACCAGGCGAAGTGGAACATCGCGTCGTTCTGCCAGCAGCAGGCGTGAGGTCCGATAGGGCCCGGAACATCGAGAGAGAGCTCGGGCGCCGAGGTGAGGCTGCCGTCCGCGGCGAAGCGCAGGAGATACAAGCGCGCAAGGTCGGCGTCTGCGAAGGGGACGGCGAGCCCGCCGTCGGAGTGCGTGAGGGGCGAGGCGAGCACAGAGCCGGGCATGACGTTCTGCAGCGGGCTGACCTTGACTTCGCCCCCGTTGAGCGGAGCCGCGGCGACGTGCCATTGCTTGCCCTCGGACCAGAGCACGTGGCAGGTGTTGACGGCGGCGGTCGGAGCGGTGGCAGGGCGGAGCTCGACCGGGCCAGCGGCCTCGACGGGCACGCGGATGGCGTGGAAGGGCACCTTGGGGAGCGCGTCGCTGTTGGACTGCGCAAGGATGAACTTCCCATGCGGACCCGAGCCCATCGCCGCAGCGGTGGCGCGGGCGGAGTAGCTCCGCGCGCCGTGTCGCGCAGCGGCGGCGGCGAGGGGCTTCCAGGGCAGGATCTTCAGCACGACGGGCGGGGACTCGATGACGTCGTAGCCCGAGTTGTACGCCGCCTGCACGTTGTACGTGCCCGGCGGAACCTCGCCGAACCACTCCAAGAGGTCTGCCCGAGCGGTCCACTGCCCACCGGGGGAGAGCGGCGCGCGGGAGACCTCGCCCGTGCCGTGGCGGTGGATGCCCTGGCGGCACTCGAAACTCTTGTCGTTGGCGATGCGCCTGCCCGGAACGATGATGGGACCGAGCTCGGTCTGGGTGGGCGCCACGGCGTCCACGGGTGTGAGCCAGAGAGAAAGAGCCTCGTTCTCCGAGGCGAAGGTGGGCGCGTTGTTGATGGGCTGCCCGCCCTCGTTCTTGAGCACGACGGAGAAGAAGTTCGACTCGCCGCGGAAGATCTCCGCGGAGGTGATGGAGATGGAGAGCTTGAGTGAGGGGGACATTCGGCGGGCTCCCGGCGCTTCGTCAGGCGACCCGGATGGTCACACGGACTGTCGTGCCGTTGAAAGTGCAGGAAACAACGCAGTCACCGGCGGAGACGCCGGTGAAGCGAACGCAGACGCCGGAGGTGCGGTCGCGGGCGACGGCAAAGCTGCACCGGTTGTTGTTCTTGCTCCAGTGCGAGAAGCCGTTGCCGGTGATCGGCTGCGGGCGATACCAGGTGAGGTTGAGCCGGCCGTCGCTTGCGGTCCCGCCGCGATCGGTGAAGCGGAACTCAGGGCCCAGGGCGAGGATGTCGATCGTGGCGCCGATGGCGAGGTTGAGCGTGCCGCCCGTGCACTCCACGATCGTGTCGCCGGCGTTGGTAGCGCTGCCACCGGAGTCTGAGACGGCGGCGAGGATGGGCGTGCCGAAGCGCTGGTCGATCTCTCGCTTGTAGTTGGCGGCCTGTTGCATGACGGTGCGGTCGTAGAAGCGGAGGCAGAGCGCGCACAGGCCGCAGGGCTCGGCGTCGAGCGGGCGTGTGTAGGCCTGCAGGCAGGCGAAGGCGTCGAGGCCGTCGTGGTCGTGGTGGAAGATGTTCCCGTTGCGTGGATTGATGACCTCGATGGCCTTGTTGGTGCCGCCGTTGTCGGTGAAAGAGTACGAATCGGTGCGGGTGAAGGCGTGGCGGATGGAGCGGAGGTGAGCGAACTCATGGGCACCGGTGCTGGTGGCGTTCTGAGATGGGGAGTCCGGGGGCCTGGCGAACCAGAACATGCGGTCGCCGGTGTACGCGCCGAGGAAGGTCATGGGGCGCGTGTTGTGCGCGAGGAACATGTAGGCCCCGTTGCCGTCGTGCTGCTTGGTCTGCGCGTCGCCCGCGCCGGGGTCCGGGAGTGAGAAGCCGGTGCAGGCCTGGCGGATGGCCCGGCGCATGCACTGGTCGAGGATGTCCATGGAGTTGCCGAAGGTGTCTCGCCCCGCGGCGTCCTGCGGCCCGCGGAGCTCCGGGAGGGGGTGAAGGTCCGTTGGGAAGAACCGCTCGGTGTAGACGGCGTCGGTCCACTTCGTGTCGTCGTTGAAGATGGGGGTCGTGGTGGCGTTTTGCGGGATGATGTCCCGGAGCATCTGCCGCCACGCGTTGCGGGCAAGCCGCGTGAAGTGCGCCGGACGGCTGACCTCGATGAAGCACTTTCGGTACATCGCGACGATGGCGTCCCAGTCCAGGGCGTTTTCGTCCAGGTTGTTGGCCAGCACACACAGGGCCCACTCGATGCGCCGCCAGAAGACGAACCGGGGCGTGGTGTACATCCGGGGCTTGCGGACGACGCTGTCCTGGTCGTCGGTGAGCTGCACCGTGCGGCGCTGCTCGCGCGTGTCGCGGATATCGTCCGCACCCTTGAAGAGCCCGATGAGGAAGCGGTAGTTATCGCCGCCCGCGGGCCACGGGGTGAACACGAAGTCCGCGACGCCCGTCTTGACCGTGGTGCCGTTGGGGAGCGTCTCGTCCTTCAGTTCGAGGTCAAACTTCGCGGCACGGGCCTCGGAGCCCGCGGCCTGGGAGGCCGAGGTGTCGGACCATTGCTGCTGGGCGAGGGTCGCGCTGGAGGTCGCGATGACGGGCTGCGAGGCGTACGTCAGCTTTCTCAGCACCTTGGTGGCGTTGTAGCCGCGCTGGTTGGCCTCGCGTGCCAGGTCGGAGTTCTGCGCGAATCGGGCGAGCATGTTGTCGTCGCCCTCGGTGTCGTGCCCGTCATTGCGGTTGTACTTCTTGAAGAAGTCGTTGAGGAACGTGCGACGGCGGCCGTCGTTCTGGTCGAGCTCTTCCTTTGCGTCCTTGACCTGCACCACCGCCTTGAAGCCCGCGGGGACATCGAACTGGTCGTTGCCGATGAATCGTCGCACGACGATGCGGAAGGGCACAGCGGGGATGACGTCGCCCATCCAGCCCCGGGCCTTGTAGTACGCGGGGTTGGAGTTGGTGTCGCCGTTGTCGCCCAGCAGGTCCAGGTTCTCCGCGGTGCGCGTGCCGTGGTTGTCGGTGACCATGACCTTGTAGACCCCGTCGCGTGTGGGGTTGACGGCGGTGCCACCGGCGCTGAAGAACTTCGCGGCGGCGTCGTTGGTGGCGCCCGTGTCAAACTCTCGCACCTGGTTCGGGATCGGCGTAAGCGGCGCCACGGACCGCTCGGCTCCGTCGGCACCGACGTGCTCGAGCAGGCGGTATCGGCAGCGGTACGGGGGCGGGATCACCATGTCGGCGGCGGGGTCGCTGCTCATGTCCGGCCGGATGCGCGTGTCACCCAGGTAGATGACGGAGATCTGGTATCGCACGGGCAGCAGCGTGGAGACTCTGCGCCGTTCGGGGTGTCCTGACGTGGTCTTGGTCATCGGTTCACACTCGCGGGGTGGGTTGGGTCAGGGCGGTCAGACTTCTTCGACGCCCTGTGGGCGCCACTCGGGGTCGGTGTAGTTTGGGTACCCGGCGTCGGCGCTGACGCCCTCGTCGGTCTCGACCTTGACGATGCCGTCGGAGTTGGTGGTGAGTTCCTGCGGAGCGCCGGTGGAGAGGGTGACCTTTGTCTTTTCGTTGGGGATCGGAGTGCCGTCGTCGCTGGTGATCTTGAACTCGTACCAGGTCTTGCCCGGGGGCGGGTTCTCTCCGCCGCCACCACCGCCCGGCGTGGGGTCGACCTTGGTCTTGCCGTACTTGCCCTTGCCCGATTGGCGCTGTTCGGCCTTGATCTTGGCCATCTCGCCGGGGTCGGCCTTGTCGGCCTCGTGCGCACCGGACGCGGCGACCGCATCCCCCGGCGTAGAAAGCTCGTACGCAGCCGGGGACGAGCCCGGGCCGGAGGCGATCAGGACCTGCTGGCCATCGAGCACGATCTGCGGGCCCTTGAGCGTCACGCCCTTGGAGTCGATCACCACGCAGGAGCCGCCGCACGAAATGGTGACCCCCGCGGTCGAGTCGATGACGATGACGCCGTCGGCCCCGAGCATCATCTTGGTGCTTGTTCCGATGTTGATGTCGCTGTCGGCGCCGACGATGTACTTTGCCTTTGTCATCAGGCTGGCGTCGCCATCGACTTCGACCATTTGTGCGCCCTTGACTTTCGCGCTGTCGTCTCCTCCCACATCGCGATGGTCGCCTCCACCAACCTTTGTGTGCCGGGCTCCGTGGATGTTATCGAACTGCGACTTGCAGACGATGAGGTGCCTTGTGGCACCGATCCATTCGTAGGCGTCCTTCTTGATACGGATGTCGAGCTGCTTCTCGCCGTGGACGAAGATCTGCTCCTCGCCCTTTTTGTCCTCGAAGCGGAGCTCGTTGAACCCGCCGCCCCCCTTGCTGGAGAGGCTCTTCATCGTGGACATGGTCTTGTAGTCGGGGAGCTTGTACGGGGGCATGTTGTCGTTGTTGTGGACGCGCCCGGTGATGAGGGGCTGATCCGGGTCGCCCTCCAGGAAGTCGACCACGACCTCCTGCCCGGTGCGGGGCAGGAAGAAGTTGCCCCACTTCTTGCCCGCCCATCCCATGCAGACGCGGATCCAGCAGGAGCAGTTCTCGTCCGCGGCGGCGCGGTGGTCCCAGTGAAAGTGGACCTTGACCCGCCCAAAGCCATCGGGGTCCGTGTGGATTTCTTCACCCGTAGCGCCCACGACAATGGCGGTCTGAGGACCGGCGACCTTCGGCTTGCTCGTCGTGCGCGCGGGGCGGAACTGCGTCTGGGCCGGGAGAGTGCTGAAGGCGATCTTGCAGGCCTCCGTGCCCGTGCCGGACTTGCTCGTGTCCCACTCGTCCGTGCTTGCGTAGATGGAGGCGAGCGTGACAACGTGCTCGATGTTCTGGTCGGCGCGGGGGTAGCCCTGAAGCTTGAACTTGCAGCCGGCGAAGAGTCCACGGATGTCGCCGATGGCTCGGGCCGCCACGTGCTGGGCCGCCTGCTCCTCGTTGCGGATGGCGGCGTATGCCTGGCCGTCGGCGTGCTCGATGTACAGGCCCGGGTAGTCGAAGACCTGAAAGCCAGCGTTGGCGTGGCCCGCGGGTGCGGACTTCTCAGCGTAGAGGTTCTTGGTGGGCGCCTTGAAGTCGTAGTCCACCAGCGCGATGACGCCGGGCTGGATGCGCTTCTCGACAGTCCACTCCCAGACGCGCTCCATCCCGATGTTCTTGGAGGTGACCGGGTTGTACTGGACGTTGGCGTATCCCTCCGCCGCCTTGTGCTTGGCGGGAGAGTCGGTGAGCACCAGCAGGTGCTTGCCGTTCTCGTGCTCGAAGAAGTAGTAGATGCCCTCCTGCTCCAGCAGTCGTGAAACGAAGTTGAACGCGGTCTCGCGATACTGGACCACGTACTCCTTGGGCTTGTACTGGCTGGTCAGGCGGAACTCGTAGTCGTTGAAGTCCAGCTCGTCGAACATGGCTTTCACGATGTCGGGCACGTTCTTGTTCTGGAAGATTCGGCAATCGGCCGTGCGCGTGAGGAACCACAGCCAGGGGACCATGGTGGCCCGGTAGTGGTTTGCGGCACCCTCCACCGGGTCGCCCTCCTGCTGGAAGCGCGAGATGTAGCCGTTGAAGTAGCGGACCTTGCCCGCGGTGAGGTTCAGGCGGATGGTCACGTTCTCGCCGATGATCTTGTTGAAGTCGACCGCGGCGGTCTGGCTGCGCAGCTCGATCTCGCACATGAACGGGCGTGACATCTCGTCCTTGAAGTTGAACGACTTCAGCAGGAGGACGTCCTTGCCCAGAGGCGTGTTGATCGCGATGTTGCGCTTGTCCTGTGTCCAGGTTGGCATTGCGGGTCCCTTCAATCGCTAGCGGCAAACCCCCGGGCCGGTGTCCTCACTGCGAACCACCGACTTCAGGAACAACAACCGCTTGTCGAAACGGTCTTTCCCCGTCGCTGACAGTCCCTTGTGGTCGGACGTCCAGAACTTCTTGTCGGACATGACCTTCAGCAGTTGCTTGGGGTCGTTGCTCTTCACTGCGGGCATGATCTTCTCCCGCGAGACCTTCGTGTTGTGCCCGACGTACTTGAGATCGGTCCAGACGGCGCGGATCGCCGGGTGCAGTTCCTTCCAGGCGGGCCACTTCGGATTCTTGCACTTCGAGTACAGTGCCTGCGCCCGGTCGGACTCCTGCTTGTACGTGAGCGCGAAGAGCCTTGCCTGCTGCTCCTTGGTGAGCTTGAGGCCCTTGAGCCCCGCCGCCGCGAGCTTGCCCTTTGCCTCTCCACCGGTCAGCCCCGAGACCTTGTCCCCCGGACCGCTCGGATCACCGAACTCCGAGAGGCTTTCGGCGAGCTCCTTCGAGAGCCCGATCGCCTGGAGCTCCTTCTTGATCTGCTTTGGTGTGCGGTGCTTCGCGTCCCAGCCCTTGCCCATCGTGAGGCCCGAGGTTTCGCCGGGCACATGGGGGGACTGCGTCTGAGCGTCCGGCCCTTCGCCCGCCCACGTGAGGTCGCGGCCCCAGTTCTCGACCCTCATATGCCAGAGGGCTCTGCGTCCCGGGTCCTTGCAGGTCGTCCGGTCGACCTGCTCCTCATTCTCGTCGAAAGGACTGTCGGGATCATCGCCGAGCTGGACCTCTTCCTCCCGCGCGATCTCCGCCGCCTCTTCCGCCATCTCCAGGTGCTCGGCGTGCTTTTCTTCCTTCAGGACCCCCCAGAACTCCATGATGGCCTCGTAGTAGTCGTCGTCGAAGTCGACCTTGGCCCAGACCTCTCCGACGCCCCACTCGCGGCTGGCACGCCCCGACCCCTCGTTCTCTTCCACCTCGATGCCCGCGAACGGGAACTCCTCGAGGTCAAGGCCGGCGGAGGGAGCCTCGCCCGACATCTCCGGGTTCAGGGGTTCCGCCGCGGCTTCCGCGTGGCGCTGTGACACGCCAGCGACCGTGAGGTCATCCAGGTCCATTTCGTCCTCGCCCGCGCCGGAGCGGGGCAGAACGAAGGTCTCTGCCTTTAGCCTTATGCGGCTGTATCCGACGAACGACTCCTGCTTCACGTGGACGACCGCGCGGGTCTGCCGCTCCCGCCCGTACGCGGCGATGGCGCACCCCCCCGATACCCGCTTCGGCTCGGCGCATATCAGCTCCCAGTGCATGTTGAGCCAGTGAACGGCCTCCTCGCGCGTCATCACGCCCTGCTGGACCATGAGGTCCGAGTGCTCCGCGATGATCTTCTGGAACGGGCGCACGATCAGGAGCCAGTCCCGCACGAAGCCCGTGAGCTCAAAGTCGGCGCGCACCTTCGACTCGAGCTTGGACTGTGCCACGCTCCGGCCGAACTCGTCGGAACTGTCCGAGATATACGTCGCCATCTCCCGCCCCGAACCCTCCTGCTACTCGAAGTCGTACACGAACTGGCTGTCCTTCACGCCCACGTGGATCCTGCTCACAGCACGGCCCTCCATCAGCCGTTCCAGCAGCTCGCGGCCGATGGTCGGGAGCATCTGTCGCGTGATGATCGCGTCGATGGCGCGGGCTCCGCTGTCCAGCTCCGTCACGCGGCTGACGATGAGGTTCTCCACGTCCTTGTCGTAGGTGAATGGGACCTTGTGCCCTTCCTGGACCCGCTGGCCCAGGCGGGACAACTGCAGGTGGATGATCGCCCGCATCATCTCGTCGCTGATGGGGTAGTAGGGAACGATGTTGAGGCGGCCCAGCAGCGCTGGGGGGAAGACCTTCAGCAGCGGCTCGCGGATGGCCTTCACCAGCCCGTCCGGGTCGGGCTTCAGCGTCGGGTCCTTGCACATCTTCATCACGAGGTCGGTGCCGACGTTGCTCGTGAGCAGGATGATCGTGTTCTTGAAGTCGATCTCCAGCCCTTCACTGTCCTTCATGTTGCCCTTGTCGAAGACCTGGAAGAAGATCTCGTGCACGTCCGCGTGCGCCTTCTCCACTTCGTCGAGCAGCAGCACGGAGTATGGACGGCGGCGGACCGCCTCCGTCATGACGCCTCCCTTGCCGTAGCCCACATAGCCGGGGGGTGAGCCCATGAGCAGGGAGACCTTGTGGGCCTCCTGGAACTCCGACATGTTGATGGTGATGAGGCCCTGCGGCCCGCCGTAGAGAGCTTCCGAGAGCGCGATCGCGGTCTCCGTCTTGCCTACGCCGGAAGGGCCGACGAGCATGAACACGCCAACCGGCCGGCCCGGGTTGTCGAGCTTCGCGCGGCTGACGCGGATGCGCTCGGCGATCGCGTCCAGCGAGTGGCGCTGACCGATCACACGCTTCTCCAGCGTGGCGCCCAGGTTCAGGACGGTCTTCATCTCGTCCTTCACCATGCGGCCCAGCGGAATGCCCGTCCAGTCCGAGACGACGCTCGACACCGCCTGCATGTCCACGCTCGGGGACATGAGCGGATTCTCGCCCTGCACCGTCTCGAGCTCGCTCTTGAGCGCCGCGAGCTCCGCCTTGATCGCGGCCCGCTCCTCGTCGGAGAGCGCTCCCGGGGAGGGCTGGGCCCCATCGGCGGGGGCCTTGCCGTCGGGCGCCTTCGCGTCCACCACCTTGGAGTCCGGCGCCGCGGTCAGCTTGGCCCGCAGCTCCATGATCTTCGTGACGAAGGCCTTTTCCTTCTCGTACTTGGCCTGAAGTTCGCCGAGGCGAGCCTTCTCCGCGTCGATGCTCGCGAGAATGTCCTCCCGGCGCTTTGTGTGGTCGGTGCCGAGCTTGATTTCCTTGTCCACGATCACCAACTCGCGGTTCAGGCCGTCGATCCGCTTCTGCAAGTCATCGATCTCGCCGGGGACCGCGTGCAGGCTGACGGAGACGCGGGCGCACGCCGTGTCGATGAGGCTCACGGCCTTATCGGGGAGCTGGCGGCCCTGGATGTAGCGCTTGCTGAGCTTCACGGCGGCTTCGAGGGCCTCGTCGAGAACCTGGATCTTGAAGTGCTTCTCCATGACGTCCGCGAGGCCGCGGATCATGAGGAGGCACTTGGCCTCGTCGGGCTCGTCGATCTTCACGACCTGGAACCGGCGGGTCATGGCCGGGTCCTTCTCGAAGTGCTGCTTGTACTCGCTCTGCGTGGTGGCGCCGATGGTGCGGAGCGTGCCTCGCGCCAGGGCGGGCTTGAGGAGCTGGGCAGCGTCATTCGTGCCCGCGGCTCCGCCGGCGCCCATGAGCGTGTGCACTTCGTCGATGAAGAGGATGATGGGCCTGGGGCTCGCCTGCACCTCGTCGATCACCTGCCGCAGGCGGTTCTCGAACTCGCCCTTCATGCTCGCGCCGGCCTGCAGCAGGCCCACGTCGAGCTCCAGCAGCCTCACGTCCTTGAGCTGGGGCGGCACGTCGCCCTTGGCGATGCGCTGGGCGAAGCCCTCGACCACCGCGGTCTTGCCCACGCCCGCCTCACCGGTGAGGATTGGGTTGTTCTGGCGCCGCCTCATGAGGACGTCGATGCACTGACGGATCTCTTCGTCGCGCCCGACGATGGGGTCCATCTTGCCGCCCTTGGCGTTCTCGGTCAGGTCCTTGCAGTACTTGTTGAGCGCCTCCTGCTTGCCGAGCTGCGCCGGGGCCATGGCCCCGCTCGCTTCGCCGGGCGCGCCGGAGATTCCCCGGTCCGCGGCGGCGGCGAGCACCGCCTCCGGGCTGCCATCGGTCAGCTTCAGGAACTGCTCGCCCAACTGGTCCGCGTTGACCTTGTTGAACTGCTGGCTGATCTTCACGAGCTGGGGCCTCAGGGCCGTGTCGTTCGCCAGGGCGAAGATGACGTGCCCGCTGCGCACCGACGTCTCGCCGAACTTCAGGCTGGCGTAGGTCCACGCCCGTTCCACGGCGTCCGCAAGGCTGGTGGAGAGGTCGCATGCGTTGGCCCCGCGCGGGGCGCGGTCGAGGGTTGCCTGCACGTCGGACACGAGTTGCGACACGTCCAGCCCGAAGGCCCGGATGATGTGGTGAAGGTCAGTGTCCTGCGCCTGCATGAGCTGGTGGAGCCAGTGTGAGAGCTCCACGTAGGGGTTGCCCCGGAGCTTGCAGAAGACGACGGAGGCCTCAAGGGCCTTGTAGCCGATGGAGTTCAGCTTGCCAAAGAGCGCTGCACGAGAGATGCCAGACATTCGCGGGAGCTCCTGTGTCGACGGGCCGGACGGGCGGGTTCAGTGCCGGTGCGGCGGGGGTGAGTGCTTCTAGAAACGACTCCGGAGTGATAGGTCTCCCCGGTCTTCCGGGGATGAACCGGACATGATCCACGACGTCCAGCCCAGCCGAGTGCCGCTGCCGAGGGCCGCCTTGGGAACTTCGCCAGCGCGGAGGATCAGCGTGACCTCCCACGCGAACTCATCACCGAGGTAGTTTCGGATCCAGGCTTCGACGCGGCGGGCGGAGGTGGCGCCGGGCGCGCGGCCCTTGCCGCCGTACCTTCGGCGCCAGACCTCCTCGCGATAATCCGGCAGACCCAAGGGCAGTAGGCGCTGGTACTCATCAAACGACATGGGGCCGAGTCGGACGCGGAAGGCGCCCTGGCTCTCCCAAACCCGCGAGCCGCAGACGGCACCACCGCCGCTGAGCGTGCCCAGCGAGCATCCGAGCCCCCGTTCACCGAGGCGGCAGCGATCCGCCTGTGGGAGCTCGACCCAACGGCCGGCGAACTCCTCGACCTCGGCATCCACGCCGAAGTAGGTGCGCATCACCGAGGCGAGGCCCTCGGGCCCTTTGGTCGCCGCTGCGAGGCGACCTGCGAAGTGAAGCTTGGCGGCGTCGGGCAGTGCGTCGCGGTGGCGGACGTCCTCGGTGCCCATGCCAAAGGTCGAACCGATGTACGCCGCGTAGCGATCTCTGTCCGCGGCGAGAAGCTGCTGCCGCTCCAGGTCGGACATGTCGCACGCGTCGGAGACCGGGGCGGCCCGATCAAAGGACGCGGGCATCTGGCTCGCGGCCCAGGCCCTGTAGAAGAGCGAGACGGCGCGGTGATTGAACACATCCAGGAACCGGGCGAGCGTGCGGTCCTTGTGATGCTGGATGCGCTGGTAGGCGAACTCGGTGAGGTGGAGCGGCAGCGGGCCCATCGGGCCCAGGAGCCCCATGAACGTCACAAATAGTCGCGCAGGGGCGTTGGTCTTCGGAAAATGGAACTGCGAGACTGTTGAGGGCGGGAAGGCGAGCTGAGGCTCCTGCGCGAACCGCACAGGGTCTTCGCCCACGCGATTGGAGGCGCCGAACCCGGGCACGTCGTGCTGAACGGCCTCGATGCGCCGAACCAGCGCGAAGAAATCGTACGCCCAGGGCTCCACGTTCAGGCGGTCAAAGACGGTCTCGAGCTGGGAGCGGTCGATGGAGCGCGCGGAATACGTTGGCCGCGCGTGGCGCGGTCCGCCGTTGACACCCGGAGCGGGCGCCTTCACAGAACCGGGCGATGTCCCAACTTGGCCGGCCAACGCATCACCTCCCCGCGGTCCTCGGTCCGGACCACGGTTTCCGCGAACGAGTTCATCGAGACGTAGCGGGCGAAGAACTGCTCCAGCACCGCGCCGAGCGCGAAGCAGCCCGTTCCCTCGAACTGTGATTCATCGAACGTGACGGTGACCTCCAGCCCGCGGGCGAAGGCGACCACTCCCGGCGCCGGCACACGCCGCGTGATCCCCCGGGTCTGGATGGAGCGCAGCCCGTCGATCTGCTTGCGGGTCACCGGCTCGCCCACGTCGCCGTAGAGCCTGAGCAGGGCCCGCAGCGCGGCGGCACCGCGGCTCTCGTCCACGCTGACGCGACCGTCGCCGTCGCGGTCCTCGTCGTTGAGCGAGAGGTAGTTCAGCGTGAGGTGGCTGACGATGCGCCAGGACGACTCGCCGTCCACGTGGCTTGACCGGGGGAGCGTGGGCCCGGCGACGATGCGCACGCTCTCGACGGGGGCCCCGATGTCGAGCGTGAAGTCGGTCTTGCCCTTGCCCACTGGCATCTGCAGGGGCAGGTCGCGGTTGGTGCAGAGGGTCTGCACGGAGAGCTGCTTCACGCCCGTGCTGAACGGGGCCGCGTTCGCGTCCACGATGCTCAGGTAGATCTCGTTCCCGGCGTAGCTGGTGCGCGGGCCGGCGCGGCGTTCACGCTCCGAGAGCACGCGTGGTACGCGGTGCGTCGCGTAGTACGCGCCGAGCGTGCCCTCGGCGGCGTCCGCGTCCGTGGCGGCATAGAACGGACGGAACACGCGCTCATCGTCCACCTTCTCGCCGTGGCCCACCACCGCCGCGATGGAGTGCACCTCAAAGTCCAGCGGGCGGGTGCGGTCGGGCACCACCATGAACTCGCTGGCCTTGTCGGAGACGAAGATGCGATCGGCCCGCTTCGGGAACAGGTTGACCGCGGGGGTGCAGTGCAGCGCCACGTTGCCGCTCGTGACCGCGCCCTCCAGATCCGGGTTCTCCTGCGAGAGGGGGATGATCACGTCGATCAGCGAGCCGCGGCACTTGGCCAGGGCGTCCCGCAGGCCCTTGATCGCGGCGAAGCAGAATCGCTGCGGGCATGCGAAGTACTCGTGCAGCAGGCGATAGCCCTGAAAGCTGCGCGCGTCATAGGGCAGGAGAGCCTCGGACGCCATGAAGCCGACGCGGGTGATCGCGTCTTTCTCCAGCGAGACCTGCCAGTCACCCGTCTGATTGCCCTGCATCACCGGGCGCACCACAACGCCCCGGGCGTGCGCAAAGAGAGCCTCGAAGAGGCGCCAGGGCGTGGCGTCCGTTCCGCGGAAGTGCAGGACCAACTGGTCCATCTTGATCTTGTCGAAGGTGAGGTCCGCGGTTGCCCGGAGGCGCAGGCGCAGCGCCGCCCGTGGCGGGGGGCCGGATGCGCGGCGTTCTCCGTCCGCACCGCCCCACTGCCGCCCAAGGTCGAGCATGCCGACCTCGCGGGTCATGTAACGGCACTCGGCGATCTCGACGGGCCAGAGCAACAGGTCGTGGGCGCTGCGGAACTCGCACGAGGTGGTGCCGGGCTGCGCCACACCCCGCAGCACGGTGCCCCGGGGCACTCGGTAACCCTCCGCTAGGCCGGCCTCGCCCCGATCCGGCGTGAACTGGGCGACGCACATGGACGGGGTGGGCGCCAGGTAGTGCGGGTAGATGACCTCGGTGAGGTTCTGTGTGAAGCGGGGGAACTCCGCGTCGATCTTGAGCTGGACGCGCGCGGTGAGGAACGCAAAGCCCTCGAGCAAGCGCTCCACGTACGGGTCCGGGCACTTGAAGTCGCCCAGCGCCAGGCGATCGGCGACCTTGGGAAACTCCTGCGCGAACTCGACGCCCACGGAGCGGAGGTGCTGGAGTTCTCTCTCGTAGTATGGGTAGAGGCGTCGGTCCATGGGTGCTCCGCGTCAGCGCTGCTTCTCCCGGACAAGGCACTGCCCGGTCTCGAGGTCAAGGTCCGTCCTCACGAACAACGCCTCGGGCATGGGCAGCGGGCACAGCTCGCCCGCGATCTCGAACACGATGTGGTTGGTCACGACGTCGTCCGACGCGACCGCGCGTACTCCGAGGCTGGCCCCCACCACCCGCGGCTCATAGTTCAGGATGGCCTGGTGGACCATCTGCTCCACGCGCGCCTGCGAGATGCCCGAGGACGCCAGCCCCGTCATGTCCGGGATGCCATAGTTCAGCACGCTCGACCCCGCCAGCGGGTAGGCGTGGAGCTCATCGCCCAGCGGGCGGCAGGAGGCGTTCAGCAGCCACTCCAGGTCGCGGAGCACCGCGAGGCGGAGTTGGCGCATGGACATGACCCGGCGCTCGCGGCTCTCGGTGCGCGCCTGGGGCTCGTCATCGATCAGGCGATCGAGGAGCGAGGGCTGGAGCCTTTCCTGGGTCGTCAGTTCCGCCACACGCCCCTCCGGCTAGCCGACTGTTTCCACGGGTTGTTCGCCCAGCCTCACCGCCCGGACCTGCAGCAGCCCGAACTCGCCCTGATCCGTCGCGAGCATGCGCTGGCCCACCGGTGCCTCGTAACCACCCCGATCGGTGAACTCCGTGCGCCGGCCCATGCGGATGGCGTTGTCGAACGCGCTCGATTCCGAGCCTGGGTATCGCGCGGGGACTAGCACGACCTGCTGTGCCCCGGTGGCCCAGACGACCTGGCCCGGGAGCCAGATTGTGTCGCGCAGGTCCGAGGGGACTTCCAGCCGGAGAAGGCTGATGCGCGACCAGGGCACCCAGTAGTACTTGCCGTCGACGATGGCCTCGAGCATGGGACCGAGCAGCGGGTCGGCGTCGGCGATCCACGCGAACTCGTGCGTGGTGACCTGGTCTTCGGTCGCGCCGATGTCGATCTGCCCGGCGACCGCGGGTGCGAGCTCGAAGGCCTGCGCCCGGAGCTCTTCCGCCGCGGCGTGGTTGCCCTGGGCCGAGTGGACCGCCGCCTGCACAATCATGCCCATCCAGGGCTCGGGTTCACCCAGCAGCAGCGGGGAGCGACGGCCGGAGAAGATCTCTGCCCGCAGACGCTCGCAGAGGATCGCGGGCTGGCAGACCTGGGACATGAGGATGCAGTCGGCGTCCATCTCGGCGGCGACGCCGAGTTGGTTCTGGGCGCGGTCCCACTGGCCGAGCAGCGCGAGCACCTGGAAGAGCGAGACCCGGAGCTTGGCGTTCGATGGGTCCTTGCGGACCGCGTTCTCCAGTTCGCGGAGGCAGTCTTCGGGGCGGCCGAGCCTGAGGAGTTCTTCTGGGGTCATGCGTGCTCGGGGGAAGGGTGGAGGGAAATGCAAAGCCCTCACGGGAAGGTCTCCCCGTGAGGGCGTCGTGGTTCACGCCGCCGCACGGGCGGGGTTGATCAGAACTTCTTGAGCCCGTGGCCGTTCCACTGCTCATTCTTCTTCTGGTCCCAGCCCGTGGCCTTGTCGGCCTTGATCTTGTTGTTCTCGTCCTGCTGGCCGTACCACACAGCAAGCTTCTCGGCGGTCATGGAGACGGTCTCGGTGGGGATCTCGTCGGGGCCGCCGGCGCCCTGCGTGGTGACGGAGGTGATCATCACCTGTTCCATCTTGATCTGGAGATAGACCTGGGGGGTCTCACCGGCCTTGCGGCAGATGAAGTGGGCTGCCTTGTGGACCTTGCCGTTGGCGCAGGTGAGGAACATCTCGGGCGAACCGAAGTGGACCTTCTGCGTGAAGGTGAAGTCCTGGAAGTTGGACTTGCCCGCGGAGAGGCCGCCCTGGCTGGAGGCGCTGCCCGACTGGGTGACGCCATAGGTGAACGAGATCACGTCGATCCAGCCGGCAGCTCCGCCGAACTGCTTGTCGGCGGACTCGCCGGGAACGGTTCCGAGTTGAAGATATGCATCAAAGGCCATCTGAGTTTCTCCTACCCCGAGGGGGTCGCTGCGTACCTACGCGGATGCTCCGGCGACGCCGCCGGGGGTGCGTGTCTGACGTGGAATCAGCCGCCCTTCTGCGAGGGAAGCTTGGACACAAGGCGGAGCGAAACGGTGAGCCCCTCGAGCTGGTAGTGGGGTTTGAGGAAGAACTTGGAGGTGTAGTAGCCGGGGTTGCCGGGGACTTCCTCGACGACGACCTCCGCGCCGGCGAGGGGGTGCTGGGCCTTGTAAGCCTCGCTGGAGTTGACGGGGTCGAAGTCAACGTAGTTGCTGATCCACTTGTTGAGCCAGTCCTGCATCTGCTGCGCGTCGGCGAAGCTGCCGATGCGGTCGCGGACCATGCACTTGAGGAAGTGCGCGAAGCGGCAGGTGGCGAAGAGGTAGGGGAGGCGCGCACCGAGGTTGGCGTTGGCGGTCGCGTCCGGGTCGTCGTACACCGCGGGCTTGTGAAGGCTCTGGGCGCCGACGAACACGGCGTAGTCCGTGTTCTTCCAGTGCGAGAGGGGCATCAGGCCGTTGGCGGCGAGTTCGGCCTCGCGCCGATCGGTGATGGCGATCTCGGTCGGGCACTTCATGTCGGTCCCGCCGTCGTCGGTCTTGAAGGAGTGCACAGGCAGTCCCTCGACCATGCCGCCGGACTCCACGCCGCGGATGCGCGAGCACCAGCCGTAGAGCTTAAACGCTCGGGTGATGTTGACGCCCATGGTGTAGGCGGCGTTCATCCAGGTGAACTTGTCATGCTTGGCCCCCTCGGTGTCTTCCTCGTAGGCGAAGTCGTCGATGGGGTTGCTCTTGGCGCCGTAGGGCGTGCGGGCGAGCACGCGGGGCATGGTGAGACCGAGGTAGCGGGCGTCCTCACTCTCGCGGAGACTGCGCCACGGCGCGTACTCGGGCGATTGGAAAATCTTCGTGAGGTCGCGCGGATTGGAGAGCTCCTGCCAGCTTTCCATGTTCATGAGCGTCGGAGCGGCCGCGGAGAGGAAGGGTGCGTGACCCGCGGCGGCGATCTGCGCCATGCCCGCCATGATCTCGACATCCGGGGGCGTGTGGTCGAAGTTGTAGTCGCCGATGATGGCGCCGAAGGGCTGGCCACCGGGCATGCCGTACTCTTCCTCGTACAGCTTCTTGAACAGCGGGCTCTGATCCCACGCCGTGCCCTTGTACTTGGCGATGGTCTTCGCCAGGTCCTTCTTCGAGATGTTCATGACGCGGATCTTGAGCGTCTCGTCGGTCTCGGTGTTGTTGACGAGGTAGTGCAGCCCGCGCCACGTGCCCTCCAGCTTCTGGAAGTCCGCGTGGTGCAGGATGGCGGTCACCTGGTCCGAGATCTTCTGGTCGATCGCGGCGATGATGGACTCGATCGACTTCACGGCGTCGTCCGAGATCAGCTTCGTGCCGTCGAGCGCCTGCTGGGCCAGCGTCTTGACGGCGGACTCGATCGCCTCCTTGGCGTTGGAGGTTTTCGGTTTGAACTCCTTCTGCAGGAGGGATTCCAGCTCACTCCCGCCGAACTGGATGCCTTGAAGTCCTGTTTGCGCTTGCGACATCGATGGTTCCTTCTTGGGCCTACGTGCGTAGTGCGGGGGTCCGGATCAGCCTTCCTGGGGCTTGGGGGCGGCGGCGAGGCTCTTGAGCAACTCGGGGTCCTGGAGCACCTTGCCCAGCAGGTCCTCGGCGCCGCTCTTGCCGTCCATGTACGTCAGGAGGTTCGCCAGTTGCGTGCGCGCCTCGAGCAACTTCCGCAGCGGCTCGACCTTCCGGGCGACCGCGGCGGGTGAGAAATCGTCCATGCTCTCGAACGTCACGTCCACGCTCAGGTTGCCCTCCCCGGTCAGGGTGTTTGGCACCTGGAACGCCACGCGTGGCTTGCAGCTCTTCAGGCGCTCGTCGAAGTTGTCGACGTCCACCTCGAGGAACTTGCGGTCCGCCACGCCGGGGAGCGCCTCGGCCGGCTTTCCCGAGAGGTCGGCCATCACGCCCATCACGAACGGGAGGTTCACCTTCTTCTGAGCGCCGTACAGCTCCAGGTCATATTCGATCTGGACACGGGGAGCGCGATTCCGCGCGATGAACTTTTGGCTGCTCGCCTTCGCCATGCTTCACTCCTTCTGGGAGGCGTCGCTTGGATAACCCAGCCTGACGCGTTCCCCATCGAGACCACAGAATACCACATCTCGGCCCACTACTCTATCCGATTCTCGGCCCTCACTCCGCCGCCGGCGGGTTTGCGATGTTCTTGAGCATCGCCACCACGTCGGGAGTCAGCGTCGCTGAAATCTCCTCGAAGCTCCGCCCCACCATCCGCTGGGCACACCTGCAGATAAGCGGCACCGGGCTGCTGGGCTCACTCACTTCGTAATAACGGATCACTTTATCCAATGCACCTAGCGCGTCCCGCGCGGTGCGAACATTACCCGAAATCGCAGCGCCCTCATCGCCGCCGCCGTCGCCGCCGGCACCAGCTTCCGCTCCCGCCTCCTCGCCGACTTCCTGACCCAGCCGACGGCGGATCTGGGTCATCGCGTCTTTGAGGATTGTCCGCAGGGGCTGCACGTCCGGCCCGATGCCGTGCCCGCACTTCTCCGTGAAGATGGTGGAGATCACCTCGAGGTGGCCGTCGGCATCCTCGGCGGCCTTTGCCAGCTCCTCGAGCCGCTCCTTGTCGGTCTCGGCGAAGGCGCCGTCGATGATGTCGAGCGTCGGGCGGGGCTTGGCTTCCTGCCCCTCGGGCGTGGGGGGTGCTTCCAGCGTCCCGGCGGCGATGGCGAGGTCCTTCAGCGAGAACATCCCCAACTGGCGGGACTCACAAATCGGCGACTCGTAGACGCGGTCGAGCAGCTTTGTCGTATCGCCGAAGGTGAACAGAGGCGTGGCGAAGGCTGCGAGGGAGTTCACCCGTTCCGTCGGGTCGTTGTTGTCTTCCGCGTCCAGGATCGGCCAGACTGTGTCCCAGTACTGCTCGAGCCACCCTCGCAGCACCGCGAGGCCGTCGCGCAGGCCGGGGTACCCCTCCTGTCGAATCGCCGCGAGCGTGATGAGGACCCCAAGACGCAGATGCCGGCCGCGAGCGAGGAGTTCAACGCCCTTGTCGCGGACCTCTCGCCAGTCGGGTTCTTCGCCGGCCTGAAACTGGTTTTCTTCCTTGCCCTTGGCGATGGTCTCGAGCTCGAGGAACCCGCGGTCCCAGCGCAGGTTCTCGCCGCAGGGGTTCTCCCCTTCAATCGCCTTGGTCAGGCTTTCGACGTTGATCACACCCACGGAGCACCGCCCATCTACAACGCCCGGGCACCACGCCCTGGGGGAAAAGCGGGAAGACCGGGTGTCCCCGGTCGTCCCGAGAGAACTATCGCATGGCGAGCGGCTCGGCGTCGATCTGGATCGCCTCGAGCATCTGCTCATCGGTCATGGACTGCGGCTTGAGCTCGCCCAGGAGGCGGTCCCTGGGGATGCGGGCCTCGGCCGGGGAAAGGCCCAGCGCCGAGATCTTCTCGAGCACATCGCGGATGCCATCGAAGACCCTCGCGGCCTCTCGCTCGGTCGGGCTGGCGCTGGCGCCGCGGGTGCTGAGCCAGGCGGCGAAGCCCTTGCCGGAGGCCTGGTCGCCCGCCTCCTCGGCGTAGACGTTCCATGCGTCCTCGAGGATGGTGCGGACCGCGTCCTGGTTGGGCACCAGCTCCGTGGTGCCGTCGGGGTTCGTGGTTTCCTTGTAGAGCAGCCCGCGGTAGGCCGCGATGAGCGCCTGCACGGGCTCGGACGCGAGCCGGTTGACCGTCACGCGGATGTCCTCGGGCCTGGGCGAGGGCTTGACCGGCATGTCGCGGTAGAGCGCACGCCCGACGAGGTACTCCACGAGCTCGGTGAACTCCAGGTCACGCACGGAGATGCCCATCTCCTGCAATGGCTCACGCAAGGCGGCGGAGATGGTGACCGGGGGGGCATTCTCGCGGCTCTCGGTGTCTCGCGGGATCGCGCCGGCGATCGAGGTGGCCAGGTCGTCCACGGGCGGCCCCTTGGCGACGATGTCCAGCCCGAGCAGGCGCCCGCCGTTGCCCGTCCTGGGATCAATGAAGAACGCGGAACTCAGCGGCCCGTTCACGTCGGTGAACTGAAGGAAGTTGAACCCGTTGAGGTTGATGGGCCGGTTGCCGGAGTTGGTGGCGAAGGTTGGCTCGCGGGCGTCGCCGAAGGCAATGAGCGTCGGGGTGATCAGCGTGCTGCCCAGGTCGATGAAGGAGATCTCGCCGGCGGCAACAAAGTCAACGCTGAGGTCGGTCACGGTCTGGTCGGGGCTCTGGAAGATGTTGTCGAAGGCGGTGCCGCCCGGGCGGAGCTTGATCGCGATGGACGTGCCGCGGACCGTCATGTCGCCGAGCGCCGTCAGGTCGCTGAGGACCACGGCACCGGAGGTGAGGATGCTGAGGCGTCCCAGGGCGGTGAGCTTCTGGCCCCTCCCCATCACGAAGCCGCCGGTGCCCGTGTTGATGGTGTAGCTGTCGGTGGTCTGGAAGCTGCTTCCTGCGATCACGCCTGCGGCGTCGAACCCGTCGCTCATGACGGCGGTGGCGGCCCTCTGGGGCGTCGCGCGGTCGGCACCGATGGTGAGCGTCCGCAGGCGGCGGCCCACGCCGATGTTTCCGCCGAACTTGATGGGAATGGTGTCCGCATCGGCGGCGAGGGTCGTCAGCAGCGTGAGGTCGGCGTCGTTGGCCGCGCCGGCGTCGGTCTCGATCGTGGAGCGGAAGAAGAGGGCCCCGGCCCCGCCATCGAGGACCGCGTTACCCGTGAGGCGCAGCGGGTCGGCAAAGGTCATGCCGCTTGTGGTGGTGATGTTGGCACCCACCATGGTGAGACCCTCGGTGTTGGTGTTGAGGCTGAGGAGGGCATTGGTCGCGCCGACGGCGGAGCTGAAAGTAGTGACGCCGGTATCTCCGGAAACCGTGTTGGTGTTCACGGTGAGTGCCCTGGCGTTGGCAGGATCGCTGCTCGCGCTGTCGATAGTGCCGCCGAACGTGACGTCGTTGCCGTCAAAGGTCATGTCGCTGGCGAGCAGGACCGCCGCGTTGATGGTCTGGTCCCCGTTGGTGCGGACCAGGCGTTGGGCGCTGTCGGCGACATCGAACCGTGCGGAGGTGGCCGCGACGGTGAGGGTGCTGAGGGCGTTGCTTGTGCCCACGCCGCTGGAGAAGAGAACCTCGCTGCCTCCGGCGGTGACGGTGAGGGCCCGGGCCGTGCCGTCGGAGTTGACCGTGCCGCCAAACTGGACGGCTCCGCTGTTCGCGACGATCTGAGAGTCGGCGAGCAGCGTGAGCGCCCCGGCGATGGAGATGGGTCCGGTGTCGACCGCGGTGAGGTTGCCGTTGAGGGAGACCGTGGCGCCGGTGATGGACTGGAGCCCGCTGGTGCGGACGTTGCGGAGGGTGACCGCGTCGCCCGTGGCGGAGAAGGAAGCGAGGCGAGCCTGGTTGGCCGCGTTGCCCGTGCCGACATCCGAACCGAGGATCACGTCACCCGCGCCGGCGTTGAGCGTGAGAGCGAAGGGCGTGGTGATGGAGTTCACCTCACCGGAGATGTTGATGTTCCCGCCGCCGCTGGTGATGGAGCTGTCCCCACCCAGGGCGAGGGCCCCGGTCATGACGACATCGGCGGCGCCGGAGGCGGCGAGCGTGCCGTTCAGCGTGACCGACCCGCCGTAGTTCTGGGTGCCGGTGGTCGACACGGAGCGGAGGCTGATGCTGGGGCTGGTGACGGCGAGGGTCGAGAGGACGGAGTTTGCTCCGGCGTTCCCGCCCAGGATCACGCTGCTGGTGCCGTTGAGCGTGAGGTCTCGCGCGGTGCCGTCGGAGTCGATGGTTCCCGCGAACTCGATCTCGGGGGCCGTGAAGAGCACGTTGGCGCCAAGGACGGCGTTGTCGCCCACAAGGATGCTGCTCCCCGCGGTGACGTTGGCGCTGAAGGTGCTCGTGCCGCCGGCGTCCGTCGCGAAGTCCGAGAGGGCGGAGGCGTTGCCGATCGCCTGAGTGAAGATGGAGCCGCCACTGGTATTGACGACGAGGTCGCGGGCGCTGCCGTCGGAGTTGACGGTGCCATTGAAGCGGATGTCACCGCCAGCGGTGCTGGTGAAGGTGGTGCCGGCGCCAAGGGTGATGTTCTCGCCCCAGGTCTGGCCATCACGGGTGGTCACGGACCCGCCACCCAGGGCGAGCGAGCCGCCCGTGTCGGTGGTGATGGCCCCGAGCGCGTCCACGCCTCCCACGGCACCGGTGAACGAGATGTTGGGGGAGTTGACGGAGAGGTCGTTGAACTCCGTGGCCTCGGAGTTCGTGGTGCCGCCCACGGCGAAGGACGTGCTGGCGTTCACGGTCAGATCGACGCCCACGAGCAGGTTGCCTGTGACACTGATAGACGTGCCGGCGAGGTCGCCGTTGGCCAGGAGATTGCCCGTGTAGCTCTGCGTGCCGGTGGTGGTGACGCCCGCCGTGGTGATCGTCGCGCCGACCGCGGTAAGGGTCGACAGGGCGTTCGGAGCGCCGGCGGCGGCGAAGAGCGTGATGTTGCCCAGGTTGCCCGCGCCACCCAGCGTGAGGCCCCGCGCGGTGCCGTCGGAGGTGATGATGCCGGTGATGGAAACGTCGTCGCCCGCAGCCCCGGAGTTGATGATGGAAACGTCGGAGGCGAGTTCCACCGGGCCGGCGAGGAGCATGTCGCCCGAGCCGGTGTTCGTGAGGTCGCCCGCGAGGCGGAGCGAGCCCGTGTAACTCTGCCCACCGGTGGTGATGACATTCTGGAGGAAGATGGAAGTCGTGGAGGTGTCCGCGACCGCGGTGAGAGAACCCAGGGCCTGCGTCGCACCCACGTCGCCGCCGAAGGTCACGGTGCCCGCGGTGCCGGCGTCAATGGAAAGGTCCCTGCCCGCGGCGTCGCCGTCGGTGACCCCGGAGAAGGTGACGATTGCACCGGTGACATTGCCACCCGCGACCGTGCTGATGGCCAGGTCGGTGGTGATGGTGACGTCCCCGCCGAAGGAGACGGCGTCACCCGTCGTTGTGATGCCTGCGCCGAGGCTGGTGGCACCGCCCGTGCGGTCGAACGCACCGTCCAGCGAGAGTGCCGCTGTGTTGATGGTGAGCAACCCCGCGCCGTCGGCGGTGAGGCCGCCGGTGCCCGTGGTGGCAGCGCCGCCCGAGAGGGTGTGGGTGCCCGCGCCGTGGAGGCCGATGCCGCCCGCGCCGTTGGTGTCGAGCAGCCCGGCGTAGGTCGCCGACGTGCCGACGGTGGAGTCGATGAACGTCGAGCGCACGCCCTGCGTCGAGAGCGTGGCAGCGCCGAGCACGGTGAGGCCCGCGAGCCTGGTGGAGCCCGCGGCGCCCGTGACCAGGATGCCGCCTCCGGTGCCCGCGTTGAGCACGAGGCCCTGCGTGCCATCGGTGGAGCGGACGGCACCGCCAAAGGTGATGTCTCCCCCCGCCGCGGCTCCGCCCGCGGAGGTGGTGTCGATCGTGGCGGACGCACCCAGGCGGGTGGTCGCGACATCGAGGTTGACCGGGCCGCCCAGGGTCACGATGTTCGCGAAGAGGACCGCGGCCCCGCCCTCGGCGGTCACGCTGGCGTCCGCCGTCGCACCGGTGAGCAGCCCGCTGATGACGACAGAGTTGAGCGAACCGGTTTGGAACACGACGGCATCTCGGAAGGTCGAGGAGCCGACGGTCACATCGGCGGTGCCGGTCGTCTGGCCGATGACGATCTGGCTCGCGACGCCGTCCGCGAGAGCCGCGAGGTCCGTGTCATCGAGCTGGAGCGTGCCGGCGCCGCCACCCACGCCGATGCTGGTGGCCGCGGTGCCGCCCCGCAGGGTGAGCGTGCCCGTGCCATCACCGCCGACGGAGTCAGCGCCGCCGGCAAAGTCGATGGCGTCCGCGGCGATGGTCAGGTCGTTGCCGTCAAGCCCGAGTCCGGCGCTCGCCGTCACGGTGCCCGTGCCCGCGCTCAGCAGAACATCCGCGTTGAGGAGCGTGGCGCCCTCGAGGTCGATGTCGCCGCCGGCGGTAGAGACATCCGCGCCGAGGTTCGTGGCCCCGCCGAAGGCGAAGGACGCGTCGCCGTTGCCGGTGAGCGCGCCGGTCACGTTGATGGCGCCCGCGCCGGTGGTCTCAAACCGCACCGGATCGCGGTAGGTCGCCGCCCCGAGCGTGATGGTGTTGGCGTCGGTCGTGTTGCCGATCACCAGCGAGCCAAAGCCGTCCGCGAAGGCGGCGAGGTCGGTGGTGGTGATGACCAGCCCGCTGCCCGCGGCACCGACACGGATGTCGCCCACGGTGCCCGAGGTAAGCCTGACGGTGCCCGCGCCGGTGCCAGTGACGCTGTCCGCACCGCCCGCGAAGTTGAGGTCGTCGCCGGTGGCGGTGAAACCGAAGGCTCCCACGTCCACGGTGCTGTTGAAGTCGATGTTGCCGGTGCCGACTGCAAGGTCGATGCCCGCGGCGGTGATGGTGAGCGCATCGTTGAAGACAATGCACGCGGCGGTCAGGTCGGTCCCCAGGTCAACCGCGAGGTCGAATGTCAGGCAGCCGGTCGGATTTGCGAACGTGATGGGGCCATTGACGACCAGGGTGGAGGTGTCGCCCAGGAAGCGGACGTCGTTGTTGAAGACCACGCCGCCAACGGGGATGGTGATGTCCCCTGTGCCGGTCGCGGAGCCGATGAGCATCTCGAAGATCGCTCCGACGGCCACGGCGTCCAGGTCCGTCTGCGTGAGCTGCAGCGTGCCGGCGCCGCCCGCGAGGCCGATGGTCGTGGCGTCGGACGCGCCACGCAGCGTGAGGGTGCCCGTGCCCGCGCCGGTCACGGAGTCGTCCCCGCCCAAGAGGTCGATGCCGTCTGCGGCGAGGGTGAGGTCCTGGGACCCCATCGTGACGCCGCGGAGGGTGATTGTTCCCGTGCCGGCGGTGAGAACCGAGTCGCCCGTGAGCGTGAGCGTGGAGGCCGCGTCGCTGAAATTGATGTCGTCGTTGCTCGTGGTGATGTTGCCGGCGAGCGACGTCGTGCCGTTGGACCGGGTGAAGACGCCATCCAGCGAGAGGCCCGAAGCGCCGACCGTGATCGTTCCCGAGGCGTTGGCGATGAATACCCCGCCGCCGGTTGTGGTCGCCCCGGCGCTCAGCGTGTGACCGCCGGCGCCGGAGAGCGTGATGCCCGCGAGGGCGGTGGTGTCGAGCGCCCCGGCGTAGGTGGCGGTGCCCGCGACGGTGTTGTTGATGACGGTGGCGCGAATGCCCTGGGCCGTCACGTCGTTCGCGCCGAGAATCTCAAACCCGCCCAGTCGGGTGGTCGCACCGACCGCGGCGATGGAGATGTCGCCGCCGGTGCCGGACTCCAGCGAGAGCGTGTTCGAGCCCGCAGAGTCAGAGTCCACCGCGGAGTTGAGGGTGATGTTCGCACCAGCGGCGGCGCCGCCGGCATTGGTCGTATCGATAGTCGCGTCCGCGGAGAGCGTCGTCGTACCGGTGATGGATACGGCGGCACCCTGCGTGGCGATGCCCGCGCCGAGGTTTACCGTCCCGCCGTTGATCGTGACGCCCGAATCTGCGTTCGAGCCGGTGATCACGCCGCCGACGGTGATGCCGCCGGTGGTCTGGAGCGTGACGGCGTCGCGGAAGGCGATTGCGGAGGCGACCGTGATGTCGCCGCTGACGCCCGCGCCGCCGATGACGATGGACGCGGCGACCTCGTCGGCGAGGGCCGCGAGATCGGACGCGGAGAGTTCGAGCGTCGAGGACGCGTCGAGCACACCGATGCTGGTGCCCGCGGCCCCGCCCCGGAGCGTGAGGACCCCCGAACCATTGCCGACAACACTGTCGGCGGCACCGGTGAAGTTGATCTCGTCCGCCGCGAGAGTGAAGTTCTGTCCGTCAAGATCCGCGGCACCGATCGCGATCGTGCCTGTGCCCGCGGAGAGCGTGGAGGCCGCGGTCAGGCTGACGGCGCCCGCGCCGCCGAAGGTGATGTCATCGTTGCTGGTCGTGATGTTGGCGCCGAGCACGGTGTTGCCCGCGCCGGCCTTGGTGAACGCGCCGTCGAGAGAGAGCCCGGTGTTCGCGATCGTGAGCGCGCCGGAGCTGGTAACGCTCAGGATGCCCCCGTTGAGCGTGGTCACACCGGCGTTGAAGGTGATGGCACTGCCGGTGAGGTTGATGTCGCCCGCCGTGCCGTTGGCGGTGAGCAAGCCGTTGAACGTGCTGGTGCCCTGGCCCGCGGTCTGCGTGAAGGTGGCGACGGTGACGGCGCCGGTGGCGGTGAAGTCGTCCGCGTTGGTGAGGGTGTAGGCCCCAAGAGCCGTGGTGCCTCCCACAGCGCCGGTGTGCGTGACGTTGCCGCTCGTGCCGGCGTCGATGGTCAGGCCCTGCGTGCCCGCGGCGAGGGCGTTGAGCGTGCCCGCGAAGGCCACGCTCGCACCCGCGGCGACGTTCCCGCCGTCCGTGGTGTCCAGCAGCACGCTGGCATCGAGCCGGGCGGCGTGGCCCGCGGCGGTGCCGACGTTGATCGCGGCCCCGGCGGTCACGACGTTTGCGCCCAGCGTGATGGTGGGCGCGGAGAACGTGATGGACGCGTCCGCCGTGCTGCCCGTGACCAGCCCGGTCACGGCGACGGTGCCCGAGGTGGGCGAGCGGAACGTGACCGCATCTCGGAACGTGCCGCCCCCGACCGTGACCGTTCCCGTGCCGGCCGCGGCGCCGATGACGAGCGAGCCCACGGCCTCGTCGGCCAGCGCCGCGAGATCGGTGGTGCTGATGTCAAGAGTCCCGGCCCCGCCCGCGACGCCGATGCTGGTCGCGTTGGTCGCACCCTGGAGCGTGAGCGTGCCCGCGCCGGTGCCGACGATAGAGTCCGCACCACCCGCGAAGTCGATGCCGTTGCCGGCGAGCGTGAGGTTCTGGCCGTTGAGGTCTGTCGCGTTGAGTGTGACGGTGGCGGTATCCGCGCCGAATGTCGCCGCGGCAGTCATGGTGAGCGTGCCGGTGTTGAAGGAGATGTTGTCGTCGGTGGTGCTGATGTCCACACCGACCTGCACGCCTCCGGCGCCGCTTTTGGCGAAGGCCCCGTCGAGGAGTAGGCGGCCCGAAGCCCCGCCGCTGAACGTCGCCAGGCCCGAGTTGTCGATGGTGAACGCGCCGCCGGTGGCGGTGTCCACTCCGCCCGAGAGCGCGAAGGCGTTGCCGGTCAGGCTCACGCCGCCCGCGCCGTTCGCGGTGAGACGGCCCGTGATGGTCGTGGTGCCCGTGCCCGCGACCTGCGTAAAGCTCGTAGTGGTAACGGCGGCGGCGCTGAAGTCGTTGGCGCTGGTGATGCTGTACGCGGCGAGCTGGGTCGTGCCGCCTACGGCGCCGGTGTGCGTCACGTTGCCGCCCGTGCCGGCACGAACCGTGAAGCCCTGAGACGAGGCCGTGGTGCCATCGAGCGTGGAGGCGAACGAGATGTCGTTGCCGGCGGCGACGGCCCCACCGTTGGTCGTGTCGATCGTCACGGTCGCACCAAGCGTGACCGGTCCGCCGAAGCTGACGGTGCCGCCGGGCGTCGTCACGTTTGCGGAGACGGTCGCATTGCCCGTAACGCTGAGCGACGCGAGCGCGAGGTCAGAGAGGATGCGCGAGCGGTTGGCGCCCGCGGTGATGAGCGTGAGCGTGGAGTTATCAAGCTGAGTCGGGTCGGCGCCCAGGCTCAGGTCGATGTTCCCGCCGTCGGACTGGAGGGTGATCGCGATGCCCGTGGCGTCGCCCGCGCCCCACTGGAGCGTGCCGGGGAGCTGCGACTCGAAGACCGTGGAGTCCTGGCGGAACGAGAACGCCGTGGGGTTGGTCCCGCCGCCGTTCTGGAAGGTGGGCGTGCTGGTGGCGGCGTCGACAAAGGCGGTGGAGCCCGAGCCGCTGCCCGCACGGAGGCTGATAGAGGGCGAGTCCACGACGATGTTGTTGAACGTGACGTTGCCCGTGCCGTCGGTGCCCGAGTGCAGGGACAGCGAGGTCGAGGCGGTGATGTTCGAGGTGACGGAGATCGCGTCCGCCGCCTGGACCGCGAGCTGCGTCGCGGTGATCGCGGCGGTGTTGTCGAAGTTGTCGCCCGTGATGAGCGTGGTATTGCCGTTGAAAGTAGTCGCACCGCCGACGGTGATGTCGCCGGCGTTTGTGGAGCCGATGGTGAGCGACCCCAGCGCGGAGTCGAAGGCGAGCAGCGACGCCGCGGAGATGTCCAGCCCGGTCGCACCGTTTTCGAGGTTGATGACGCGTGCGGCGGTGAAGACGTCCAGCAGCACCGACCCGGCACCCGTGATGCTGCCGTTGCCACCCGTAAACGCCATGTTGTCCGCGCGGATGGTGAGCGCATTTGAGCCCACGTCGATCGCGGCCACGGACGTGGTCCCGGTGCCGGAGTTGAGCGTGGCGCTGGCGGCGGTCACGGTGGTGTCGCCGGCAAGCGTGATGTTGTCGTTGGACGTGGTGACGCTGCCGCCGATGTTGACCGTGCCCGCGCCGCTCTGGGTGAGCGTGCCACCCAGCGACCAGGTACCTCCGATGGTGAAGGCCCCGCCGTTGGTCACGGCGACATCGCCGTTGGCAGCGGTGGTGACGGCTCCGAGGGACACGTCGCTGCCCGTGAGGGTGAGGTCATCGAGGGCGGTGGTGCCGCCGACGGCGCCGGAGAAGGTGACGTTGCCGCCCGTGCCGGCGTTGACGGTGAGGTTGCTCCCGCCATTGACGGTGGAGTTGAACGCGACGGCAGCGCCCGCGGCGGACGCGTCGCCATCGGTGGCGTCGATGGTGCGGGTCGCGCTCGACAGGGCGACGGGCCCGGCGAGGGTGACGGTGCCGCCCCGGGTGGTGACGTTGCCGCCGAGCGTGATGGTGCCGGTCCCGCCGCTGACGGTGAGGGTGACGTTGCCGCCGGTCTGGTTGTTTCCGGTGGTGTCGAGGGTGTCGCTGATCTGGATTCGGCCGTCGCCGGTGGCGGTGCTGTTGGTGTTGTCGTTGGCGGTGAGGGTGATCTGTCCGCCGCGGGTGGTGATGGCGTTGTTGAGGATGATGTCGTCGCCGGCCTGCATGATGATGCCGACGCCGTCGTTGCTCATCGTGATGTCGGTATTGAGCGTGATGTCGACGTTGGCCTGAAGGATGACGTTTGTGGTGGCATCCTGGATGGTCCCCCGGCCGATGACGAAGTCGGTCGCGCCGCCGTCGGCGAAGTTGATGACGTCCGCGGGGTCGCCGGAGTTGGGCGTGTCGGCGTCCATCTGGCTGTCGTTCGCGCCGGGAGCCGTCTGGATCGTGATGTTGTCCGGGTCCAGGAGGAGCGTTCCGATGCGGCCCTGGGGTGCGCGGGTGTCGACCTTGCCGGTGAACGCAAGATTGTGCTTGCCGCTGACCTCAACGAACCCGCCGTCGCCGCCCTGTGCCCCACCCCGGGCGTTCACCTCGCCGTGGAACCGCGTGATGTCGTCGGCCCAGACGATGGCGGTGCCCGCGTTGCCCCGGTCGGTGGCGCTCACGTCGATGCGCGTGGTGGAGCCGACAAACGTGCGGTCGGCGTTCTGCTCGGGCCCGCGGCCCTGGAAGTTGCCGCCGATGAGGACCGTGCCGCCACCGGTCGCGCCGGAGGCGTTGATGGTCGCGTCGGTCACGCCGACCTTCTCACCCAGGATGCGGACCTGCCCGCCCTTGCCCGTGGAGGAGGACGCGTCGATCTCGCCGGAGACGTGCACCTCGCCGGTGCCCTGACCCTCGATGCGGACGTCCTTGGACTTGATGCGTCCGGCATTGCGGACCGCGATCGAGTACATATCGCCGGCGCCCATGCGGACGCGTGCGGCGGAGATGCTGCCCGTGTTCTCCACCGCGGCCCCGGCGCTCGCCTGCGGAGCGGCGTTGCCTTGGATCTTGACAAAGAGGCTGCCCGACCGCTCGCCGACCATCACGTCCTCGCCAGAGGCCATGACGACGGTGCCCTGCGGAGAGATGATCTGCCCCGAGTTCGCGACGCCCGAGCCCGCGAGGGTCACGAAGTCCGCGGTCAGCGTGCCGTAGTTCGAGACCTGGCCCGAGAGGTCCGTGAAGCGGTCGATGCCACGGAGGAAGTCGGCGTTGGAAAGCTTGCCCGCGGCGGCGTAGAGCCCGCCCACGTTGACCACGGCGCTCTGGCCGAAGATCACCCCCGCGGGGTTCACCATGTACACCCGGCCGTTGGCCAGCAGCGAGCCGTCGATACGCGTGGGCGCGGCGCTGTTTATGCGGTTGAGCACGCGCGAGCTGGCGCTGGGCTGGACGAACCGCACCGACTCGCCCCGGGCGATGTCGAAGCTGCGATAGTTGATGATGCTGTTGTTCCCGGCGCGGATCAGCGTGTCCGCCCCGTTCCGGCTGATGCTCACCTGGCCACGGACTACCTGCGCACCCTCGGGGCCCGCGATGGCCTCGGCGCACACCGAGCCGATCAGGGCACCCGCCAGTGCGGCAGACCAGCCCATCCCGCGGCCCACACCCGCGAACCACCCCTGCGTGAAAGACTGCGCGCGGAGCGCGAGGTTCGCGGCGTTGCCCGTCCCGGCCGACATCATCTTGCTGCCCATCTCAGACCTCTTTTCCACCCGCCACCCGGCCATATAGGTGCGCCGGAGCGGAGCGTTCGGTTTCGTTCTCTTACCCGTCCCGCGCCGCCGCGGGGCACCACACCCGGACAGATCGCTAGTAGAGCACCGTGATCAGGAAGTGAATCTCGTTGTCGCCCGCATCGACCTCGTTCGCCGGGTCGTCCACGTCCTCCAGGGCAAAGCCCCACTCCAGCCTCATGGTGAAGTTCCGCTTCCACTGAAGCTCGGTGCCGATGCCGGCACCGACCAGCGTGTAGTCCTCCTCACCGGCCAGTTTGTCGTTCACGCGGCTCTGGGCGACGTCGAAGAACGCCTTGAGCACCCAGTCCCAGTCGCCCCGGCCGAAGTCCGACTGGGGCTGCCAGCGGAAGTCCGGGCCGAACATGTCGTTCTTCTTGCCCATCAGGTAGCCGGGCTCCTGCGTGCCGAAGGCCCGGGGCACGTGGAAGCGGTACTCGGCGCTGGCGATGATGACGCTGTCGCCGGCGATGACGGACTCCGGGTAGCCACGAACGCTGAACATGCCGCCCGCGATTTCCTCTTCGCTGGCGAGCAGCCGGTTGTCAAACCCGTACTGGCCCCGCACCGACAGCACGATCTCGTGCGCCAGCGACTTGGGACCTTTGGCCGACGCGTCGCCCTTGAATCCCTTCGGGTTGATCAGAGGCTCGATGAAGAACGACTGATCCGCGTGGAACTTCAGCACGTGCCACTCGCGATCAACAGACGGGCGGCCCAGGAGGTCGATCTGCACCGGGTCGGGCTTGCCCCAGTCCGAGGGGTGATACTCGAACGTCAGCCCCGCGGAGGTGTAGGCGGACTCCGTGTCGCGGGTCAGCTCCACGCCGACATAGGGAATCCAGAACACCTCGTCTCCCTCGCCGCCAAAGGGGTTCTCCACGACCTCGTTCTTGCCCCGGATGCCCGCGGTGCCATCGAGGAACCACTCGCGGGTCTGGAGCAGGATGCCCGTGGCTTCCACGCCGGCGGTGGTCGTCCGGCCGCTGAAGTCCAGCCCGGACTGACCGACCTCGGACGCGTCGAACTGGGTGTACGACGCGTAGGGCCGGATGCGGAGACGGTCGGACAAGAGGGGGAACTCATAGCTCGCGACGATCGCGTGCGACGCATCGAAGCCCGCGGTGGTGTAGTCCAGGCGGAGGATGTCGTCGTGCCCGGTGAGCTGGTTGTGGACAAAACCGAAGCGCTCTCGCCACTCGTTGGTGGTCTTGGTGCCCGTGTTGCTGACCTGGGCGTAGATCGACCAGGGCTTGCTCTCCTGCACGAGATAGTCCACGACGACCGCCTCGTCCTCTTCGCCCGGCGAGAGCGCGATGTCCACGCGCCGGCCCGGGTGACGGTTCAGGCGGAAGACATACTCGTCGAGGTAATCCTTGCGGAGCAGCTCGCCCGGCTGCACGGGAGAGGTCGCGCGGATGCGGGCCTGCACCGGGTCGTCGCTGTTGATGCGCAGCGCCGGGTCCCCCCCGGTGTACGACTTCAGACGATCGCCCGAAGAGATCGACCGAACATCACTCGCCTTGCCGGTCCAGAGGCGCAGACGCAGCTCACTGCGAGCGCCGCCCCGCTTGTCCGCCGCAGTCGCCGCGTCGATGTCCTCGGGGTGGAACTCCACGAAGTGGCCGATGAAGCCGCGGCGGGTCAGCCCCTTCGCCAACGCCTTGGCGACGGCGTTCAGACCGCTGCGATAGAACGAGCCGCCAGCTCCCTCCACGACATCGCCGATCCGCATGTCCACCGAGGGCATGCCCTCGCGAGGCTCGGCGTAGCCGCCGGCAGTCACCCCCAGCGTGACAACCTCGTCCGCCAGCATTTCCAGCGGAATGTGCTCCGGATGCTCGCTGCGATACTCCAGCACGAAGCGGCTGACAGGGTACCGCTCGCCGTCGTACTCCGGGTTGATGTCCGGGCCGGTCGGAACCTGCGCCGCGCCTCCCGCCGGCAGTTCCGCTTTGGCGTCCGGCGCATCCGGGGCCTTTGGCTTCTCGGCGGGCTGGATGGCGTTCACGTCCAGGGGCGGCGGGTTCTCCTTTGGCTGAGCCACCGCGGGCCCGCCCACGCACAGCGCCCCCACCGCCGTCAACCACCAGCGGTTTCGCAGCCTCGCGACGACGCTCCGCCCGCGGACCGACGAACCCACCATTCGCTCGTTGTTCATCCCTGTACCTTCTTTCTCTGACATCACACCCACACCCACGCGACTGCCAAGCGGCGCGACCACGAAGAGGTCGAGCAAGGCCGACCCCTCCCGAACACCGATCGCACCCCCTCAGGGCGCTGAATAACTCCACCCAACCTAGATCACCGCCGCTCCACCGTCAAGCGAAGCGACTCTACTCTTCGGAGCCGCGCACTACCTGCGCGGTGCTCCGGAAAGGTATCCCGATGCTGCCAAAGCCTTTCGAACTCGTTCGGAGGTGCTCGCCGCAGCCGCGGCTTTCGGGGCACCGAACGCCAGTCGGAACCCGACATCAGAGTACCCCTCGCGCGATTGCGGGGTCAGCGGGAATGCGACATCGAGCTTCACGTCCACGGGGGACAGTGCCGAACCGCCGACGATCCGCAGCTTCTCTCCCCTACCGACCGCGCCGTCCACGGCCTCTCTGGTTGCCGCCACGCCGTCCCAGTCAAAGGCCTCGTGCGTCACATACTCCGCGACGTTCCCGGCCAGGTGCTTGAACTTGCCTTCGCCGGCGGTGACGGGTGCGAACCAAACCCATCCGTCTTCAGTGCTTACGGCGGGCTGGTCGTCTTCGAGGGGGCTCTTGCGCGTGACTCCCGCGGGCCAGAACAGCCCCGCCCCGGGGAACTCCGGGCCGGAAGAGGCAAACTGGCGAAGGTGGTCATGAACCCTCTTCCAGGACGCATCTCGCAGGTTTGTACCTCCCACCGCGCCTCCTGCCGCCGTCCATTCGTCCACCGTCGGCAGGCGGCACCCGGCGAGGCGAGCCGCCAGCACGGCGGCGTGCGGCGAGAGGTACTGCATCGGGTGATCCCGGCTCGGGGGATCGACTTTCAACCCCGCGGGGTAGTACTCGCGCCCCGCCATCTGCGTCTTGATCCGCACCCAGCCCTGCCCCAGGTCGCCCTGGCCGGCGGGTGATGTCACCGCGAGCGTGGAGCCCTGCCACGCCCACACGCGCGGCCCGACGCGAGGATCAACCCCGCCCGCATCGGACTTGGGCATGATGCTCCGGAACTCCTCGGCGCGGCCGCCGACGAGATCGATGAACCCTCCGACCGACATCTCTGTGGTCGAGACGAATGACACGCCCTCACCCGTCGGCTCCAGCCTTCGGAACTCGACCGGGGTGCTCCCGAGGCGATAGACCACCGACTCCGCGTCCGACGACACCAGCTCGAACCCCGCACCCCCAGGCCCCAACTTGGCCAGGTCGATCTCGCCGGGCGAATCGAGCAGTTGCTTCATGGCATCGACGAGCGGCTTGGCGTCCGCGCCCGAGGCCACGGGCAGTGAGCCCGCCAGGGCCACAAAGCCCTCTATCGCCCCTCGGATGGCTTCGACCCGTGCCCGCCCCGGAAGAACGTCCGCGGCGTCCACCGCCTTGGATAGCCGCCCCTTCGCGAGATTGAACCTCGCCCAGTCTGGAACACCTTGCTCCGCCGCCTCATCGCCCCCGAGCACGCCGCCCGTTTCTAGCGCGGCGTCCACGCCAGCGGCGTCGACCGCGGACGACGAGGCGAACCGGGTCCACACCCGCGCCGCGGCCTGTTTGGCGCTCGCCTCCAGGACGCCCCGCCTCTCCGCGGACTGTTCGCGCGCGATCATCGCGAGCATGTCGTCTTTCAGCACCTTGCCGGCCTCGCGCACGTCGTCCGGAGTCGTTGGCCAGCCCGGCACCTCGGCTAGCCTCGTCCACGCCGTGGTCGCCTCCGACAGGCCGAGCTTCGCAAGGTCCGCCCGCGACTTGCGGATCGTTGCGACGAGCGCCTTGGGGTCGACCCCTCCGGCGATGTCGCGGAGCGCGCCGCACCGGGCATCCAGCCCCGCGAGTGCCGCGCTGAAGTCGCTCCACGCGGGGCTGGCGGGGAGTTGCTCATGGAGGCTCTTGATCGAGTCTCCACCCGGGGCCGCCTCGGACCAGGCGTACCCGCCCCCCAGCAGGTCGCTCAGCCGCTCCGCCTTCGCGAAGAGCGCCCGCGCACCCTCCGCCCACGAGGCCAGATCACGGGCCGCGACGCCCGATCGCGCGGCGTCCCCTGTCCCCGCGGCGGCGGCGACCTCCTGCATCGCCTTCTCACGCCTCGCATCAATGACCGCGCCCAGGGCCGGTGCCTGCACCTCCGCCAGCGTCGGGGCCCTCAGGTCTCCCGACGCGGCGAGCAAGCCCTCGGCTTCCTTCAGTGCCGTGACCACCGCAGCGTGACGGGCACGCGCGTGCTCCCAGCCCTTGGTGTGGTCGATCGCCCGAAGGCCCGCGCTCCACGCGCGCTTCAGGGCGTCGCTCTTCACCTGTGCCTGCGACGCTTCCTCGTCAAGGAACGCCCTCACGCGACCGTGGCAGCGCTCGATATCCCCCTTGAGCTGGGCCATGACGGCGCTGACCTCGCCATCCACCGAGGCCATGTCGCTCACGATCGCGTCGCGAGACGCGGCGGAGAGCGCTCGGCCCCGAACGAAGTTGTCCGCACGGTCGACAGCACGGTCGATGCGCGTCTTGACTGCGGGATCGGGCTTCAGGCCCTCCGCCGCGAGCTCAACCTCCAGCGCCGCAAGCAGCGCGCGGGCGCGGGTCACCTGGTCGTCGATATCCCAGCCCGCCCGCGGGTCATCCGTCGCGAAGACGGGCGCGGGCTTGGGCGGGGTGGGCTTCTGGGTTTCTGCCGGCGGCGCAGGCGGGGGGGTCGCGTTGCCCTGCTGTCCGGGACCCTCGGGGACCGGCGCGGGCTTGGGTTCATCCGACCCGCCCGAAAGCGCGGCCCAGAGCCCAACGCCGATCACGATCGCCGCGATGACGCCCCCCGCCGCGAGAAGAACCCCGCGCGGGAAGCCCTTGCTTTCCCCGGTGCCCTCCGCTGGCACGCTTGTGGCGGCGGAGCCGCGACGACCCGGGAACCTGATGGTGCCGGCGCTCCACGCCTTGACGCGCTCCGCGGCGGCGGCCTTGAAGGCCGGATCGATGGTGTACGGAACCTCGGAGGTCAGCGCGAGGCCCTTGTCGCTCGCCCGGACGCAGAAGAACTGCTGCGGGCGCGGGTTGCCCACGATGATGTCCACGAACGCCGCGTCCGTTGGCTCGATGACCAGGATGGGCGTGGTATCCGCGATGTCCTGCGCGAGCAGCAGCATCCAGGCCCGGGCCGCCTCGCCCGCGGGCTGCAGGCACCTGGGAACGCGGATGTGCTGAGCCCCGGCCTCACCCACGATCCTCGATGCGGTGCGCTTGGCCCCGGCACCGCCCTTGAACTCGCCCATCTCGCGGTCGATCTCGTACAGCACGCGGGTCAGCCCGCCACCGGCCTCCTCGGGGATGTTCAGGCCCGG
>Ga0154020_10000920_pt1 | contig 36259 bp, 24 predicted proteins | sample Klosneuvirus_201_FD_109709 | JGI IMG/M metagenome (GOLD analysis project Ga0154020, IMG submission 109709) | Active sludge microbial communities from wastewater, Klosterneuburg, Austria - Klosneuvirus_20160825_MG | ecosystem: Engineered > WWTP > Aerobic digester > Activated sludge | place...
CAATACAAAAAGTAACATGAGCAGCATCAGGAAAAACTTATTCCAATACCTTGTCTCATGCGAAATGACTACAATCAGAATACCCGCAGTTATATTTATAATGAGATAATCTTTTGATACCGAGCCAAATAAGGCTGTTACTAATAGAATGGTGATCAGAGTAAAGAATGCGAGTCTCTGATTATAGAAGTTTTTAATGATAATGGGTGCTATGCCAAACGGAATCATCAGCAGATCCAAGGTATCTGACTGAATCACTATAAAGACAAGAACAGCATAGAAAACCACCCATAGATTCATGAAAAGCATCTTGTTGAATAAGATGAAAACTTCCCGAATGTATGAGCGAACATATAGGATATACAATACCAGAATGAGGCACAATAACATGAAATATCCAAGGAATGTAAAAAATCGATTTTTATTACTGGATTGATCAGCCTGGTTCTTCTCGGTTAGCGAAACCAGCTTTTGGTACACATCCTTTGTGATGGTAGCATTTCTTGTGATGATAAAATCTCCCTTCCGGACAAATCCTTCATTCAGAGAGATGCGATCGTAGGCTTGTTCAAGAAACTTCTGAGTGAGTGCATCATCATAAAAGACATTGGGTTCGATGATTTGATTAATAAGTGGTCTCAAATATTTAGCTGCACCCGGTGATCCTTCGTAAATTGTGTTTTCAGCTACTTTTTTAGCGGACTGAAGGGTAAGCATATTGGCTAAAGGAACCGCATTAATTGTATTTCCTTCTGTAAGGTTGATTAAAAAATCTTCAGGTTTATTCTTGTGAAGATTGTTTGTCTCAATGATTCCTTTTTTGTACAAGGGCGTGAGTGCTTCTGTAAGGATTTTAATGTTTGATAAGGCATTATTTGTTAGAAATACACCCGTATCACCCTTTAGTGTATTTTGATACAGGTTGTACTGATCGCGTATCTTATCCTCAAGATTATAGATTACATCATCTTCAAATCTATAGTAAGGTGCAAAATTCTGATAGATTTCATCTTTTTCCTTATTAATTTGAGGTGAGGTCTTGCGTATTGCAAAGTCAGTGGGAGCTATCAGATCGGCATACTTCCACTTAGAACCTTCAGAAAATTCATAAGTCACCGTCTTTACCTGAACTAATAACAAGCTGATTATGAAGGCTGAGGCCAAAATAATCAGCACCCTATAGGTAGAAGCCAAATTAGTCAATATTCGAAAAGATAATGTTTGCTCCATGTGTCTTATTTTTTTCTAGGTTGCCAGGCATGGTCCGCCGCCCCATGAATGAATGATACATATCTCGCCAACATGAAAAGATAATCAGACAACCTATTGAAGAAGATAAGAATTGAGTTCTCTACGCCTTCAGCCTTATCTAGAGCGACAATCCTTCGCTCAGCACGTCTGCAGATGCAGCGTGCTACATGAGTATGAGCGGAAATAATATGCCCGTTGGGTAGGATAAAGTTTTTTAAGGCTGGAAGATCAGCTTCCATGATATCCATTTTCTGCTCCAGCCAAATGCTGGCTTCGGAGTCAGGTAGATCAATACCGGGATTTTTTCCCGGCGCAGTGGCGAGAAATGAACCAAATGCAAACAACCAGTTTTGAATTATTACTACATCATCTTTAAGCTCAGCATGATCTAAAGATTCGTGAACAACTCCTAAGTAAGAATTGAGTTCATCAACTGTACCATAGGCTTCTATCCTTAGATCATCTTTAGAAACCCGTTTTCCTCCAAATAATCCGGTTGTTCCCTTATCGCCTGTCTTCGTGTATATTTTAAATGCCATGTTAATCAAATTCAGATCTAAAATAACTATTCAAAATTAAAAAGTTCAAATAATTGGCAGTAGCGCATTTACACATTATTAAAAGATTTAATTTGAAGTAAACTTATATTAGGTTTATATGTAATATCTTTGTGTTTTAATGCACTCATAATGAAACATTTAATTAAGTACCTCTTTCCTGTCATTTTTTTGCTTTCTATCAATACCAAGGCACGTGCTACGGGCGACTCAATACATATATTACGACCCATAGATACTATTTTCATCCAGAAAGATGAAGTAATCGGCAGTTTCTTCTATCATCTAGTGGTACCTAAACAGACGCTTTATTCACTAACTCGCTTTTATAAGATTAATTCCGAACAATTGGCTGAGATCAATCCTCCTCTTAAGATCAGATTGTTACAAATAGGAGAATTATTGCGTATTCCTATTAGTAATAAAATCATCAAGACAAGTGAATTGCCGAAGAACAGGAATTCCTATTCACCTGTATACTATAAAGTAACTGCGGGCGAAGGATTGTATGGAATAGCGCGTAATTATTTCAATCTAAAGATAGAAGATATCGTCAGACTCAATAATCTGACAGACCAAAATATATATACCAACCAATTACTACTATTGGGGTGGGTGCCCTTAGGGGCCTTCACTGATAAAAAGGAGGCTCTTAGTATCAGGGATGCTAATGAAAAGGCGGTTGCCAAAGCAGAAATTGCTGAAGCCAAGGCAGATGGTACTGATTCCAATAAAGACAAGTATGTAGCTTCCTCTGCTAAATTCTCAAAAAAAAGTGCACAAGGTGTGGGCTTTTGGCACAAAGAATTAAAGAATACTAAAGGTCTTTATGTTTTACATCGAACTGCAGTGCCTGGTTCAGTAATCAGCATCACAAACCCAATGTTTAACAATACTGTGTATGCTAAAGTGGTGGGTACCATTCCTTATAAATCCTATCCGGATGATATAATGATAATAGTGTCGCCTGAAGTGGCTGCTCAGCTGGGTGTTAAGGACTCCCGTTTCTTTTCGAGGATTACTTTTTACACTAAGTAGATTTCAAAAAAGTCGGTAATAATTCTGGGGTGATTGATTTTTTCACCATTCTCTGTACCTTTGTGGCCGGAAAAAAACTCCTGCTATGATTTGGCTCCTTCATTCTACCTGATGCGGTCGAATGTTCCATAGCCGCACATCAAGCCATTCTTTGAGAATATAAACAGAATTATCATATATGTATTATAAAAATGTTATCCAAACTATTGGAAACACTCCACTTGTTCAGCTGAATAAAGTAGTGAAGAACGTACCTGGATTAATCCTTGCTAAGTTAGAGACATTCAATCCCGGGCACTCCATTAAGGATAGAATGGCGGTCAAAATGATAGATGTGGCTGAAGCTGAGGGGAAACTCTTGCCCGGTGGAACTATTATAGAGTGTACGAGCGGGAATACCGGTATGGGCCTAGCATTGGTGGCTTGTGTGAGAGGTTATAAATGCATTTTTACTACCAGTGATAAGCAGAGTAAAGAGAAGATGGATATGCTAAAAGCTATGGGTGCTGAGGTGATAATCTGTCCTACTAATGTCGAGCCCAATGATCCGCGCTCATATTATTCTATAGCCGAAAGACTGAGTAAGGAAATTTCAAATTCGTATTGGTGTAATCAATATGATAATTTGGCCAATTCGCAGGCTCATTACGAGACTACCGGACCGGAAATCTGGGCTCAGACAGATGGGAAGATAACTCACCTGGTGGTGGGAGTAGGTACCGGTGGTACCATCAGTGGTACGGCAAAATATTTAAAAGAGCGGAATCCGGATATCAAGATATGGGGTATAGATACCTATGGAAGTGTTTTCAAAAAATATCATGAGACCGGTATTTTTGATGAAAAAGAAATTTATCCTTACATCACTGAGGGTATCGGTGAAGATATTCTGCCTAAGAACGTAGATTTTTCCTTAATCGATCATTTTGAAAAGGTCACTGACAAAGATGCTGCCTTAGCTGCCAGAACACTTGCGCGCGAAGAAGGATTGCTGATGGGTTATAGTGCAGGCTCAGCGCTTGCAGGTTTGATCCAACTAAAAGATCAATTGACTCCCGAAGACGTTGTGGTAGTCATATTTCACGACCATGGTTCGCGATATGTAGGTAAAATATACAACGATGACTGGATGAGAGATCGTGGTTTTATCAGTTCTGAAATGAAAATATCTGATCTGATCCGACGTAAAGAAACTAGCGGCATCATCGGAATAGAGGGCGATTCTAAGCTTAGAGATGCCTTCAAGCTCATGAAAGAATTTGATATCTCGCAGATGGTAGTTTACAAGGGTGCCGACATTATTGGCTCTATTACGGAATATGCTATCTTGGCATCAATCCTGGATAACCCATATAATATTGACACAGTAGTGGTGGAGGAAATCATGAGCGAGCCCTTTCCAGAACTGGAGGAAAATATTTCCTACAAGGAACTTAGCCAATACATCAGTAGGAAGGTGCCTGCAGTTTTGGTCTTAGAAGTGTCAGGAAATAAGCAAATTTTGACCCAATACGACATTATTCAGTCTTTGCAATAATCTGCGGAGTTCATATTTTTATAAAAGTTTATTATGTATTTATTCCATACCATCCAGGTTGCTACGTGCAATTATTTGAACACTCGTCTGGGCTCTTTACTTGGATTGGATGATATACCTGTCAGCTGGACGAAAGCTGAGATTAAGGGAGATATCACGATTACTCTTTTTCCCTTGATGAAACAATTTAAAAAATCACCGGCTGAGCTTCAGGCCCTACTGACTGTACCTTTGTTGGAAATCGAATTCATCGAGGGAATCGAAACCACCGGGGGCTTTCTAAATATCAAATGTAAGCCTGAGCTGTGGCAAAAGTATGTATCAGACAATTCCTTTCTTGAAGTCATCTTGCCAGATTTGCCTCAGACAATAGTAATGGAGTTTGCTTCACCTAACACCAACAAGCCATTACATCTCGGTCATGTCCGAAATGTATTACTTGGTAATAGTATGTCTAATATTATTGAAAAGTTAGGTCATCGGGTTTATAGAGTTCAAGTGATCAATGACAGGGGGATTGCCATCTGCAAAAGCATGCTGATGTATCAGAAACTAGGCGAAGGGAAGACACCACTCGAATTGGGTATCAAAGGTGATCACTATGTGGGTGAACTATATGTTAAATTCGAAGATCACTTTAAAATTGAGTACAACTCCTGGCAACAATCGGCTGCCGGAAAAGAGGTATTAGCTAATTCAAATGAACGGGGACTTAGTGAAACATCTTTTTTTCAGTCATATAAGAACACCTATTTTAATCAATATAGTCTGCTAGGTAAGGAAGCGAGAGAAATGCTGATTAAGTGGGAAAATGGGGATGCGGCAACAAGAACTCTATGGGTGACAATGAATAGTTGGGTTTATGAGGGTTTCGAAACTACTCTAAATCAGCTGGACATAAAGTTTGATAAAACATATTATGAATCAGACACTTACTTGCTGGGCAAGGAAGTAATTAATGAAGGACTTGCTAAGGGAGTATTTGTAAGAGAGACGGACGGGTCGGTCTGGATAGACCTGACTGATCAAGGTCTTGATCGTAAACTGGTTTTGCGCTCCGATGGCACTTCGGTTTATATAACACAGGATATTGGTACAGCAATCCAGCGATATGAAGAATTACACTTTGACAGGATGGCTTATGTAGTAGCAGACGAACAGAATTACCATTTTGATGTGTTATTTAAGATACTTAAAGCATTGGGACAGCCTTTTGCAGCTGGACTGCATCATCTATCCTATGGAATGGTAGAGTTGCCTGAAGGCAAGATGAAATCCAGAGAAGGAACTGTAGTAGATGCTGATGATCTCATGCGTGAAGTCATAACAGAAGCAAAAGATGCAGGAAAGGATCGTGGAGACCTGGAAATGATGTCACCTGAAGCACAACATGAAATATACGAGAGAATAGGTATGGCGGCTTTGAAATACCATATGCTCAAAGTGCAGGCTAGAAAGAGAATGATCTTCGACCCCAAAGAATCGGTGGACATGCAGGGGCAGACAGGCCCATATATTCAAAATGCTTATGTGAGGATTCGTTCTATTGAGCGAAGAGCCGGTGTGCCCGGGGATGGTCCATTGTTAGATTCTTCGATTATTGAAAATCAGGAAATCACATTGGTTAAGAATATGCTTCAATATCAGACGGTGTTGCAGGAGGCATCCCGTGAATATGATCCATCAGTAATCGCTAATTTTTTATATACACTCGCTAAATCATTTCATAGATACTATCATGATGTGCCCGTGCTCACAGCTACAGATCCTCATATTCGCTCCTGGAGACTCCGGCTTATTTCCTCAGTGGCCTCAGTCCTGGAAGAGGGAATGAAGCTATTGGGTGTTCGGATGCCCGAGAGGATGTAATTGTTAGTAAATTATTGTTAATGAATTGTAAATTATTTATTAACACGGATTTTAATCTTAAGTATGTGCAGTTCTGTGTTGTGTAAAGCTTTATGTGCTTGATAATCAAAAAAGTTTGACAAAATTGTACACTTTTCTTTAGGTATCATTTGATAATTCTTTGATATACAGTAAATTATAGATATTTTTGGGAAACTTATGAAAAAAAAGTTAGATTATTAATTTTAGTAATATAAATTTGCGATTATTATATTTTATTCATCTTTTCATTTTTAAACTATATGGCTGAGATTAGCACACATCATTTGAAAACTACATTTACACAAGAAGAGGCTTATAATGCCAGTTTGCGATATTTTGACGGGGACGGATTAGCTGCAAGAGTTTGGATAAATAAGTATGCTCTTAAAGATTCACAAGGCAATCTCTACGAGAAGACCCCCTTTGATATGCACAAGCGCATAGCAGGAGAGCTAGCACGCATTGAACAGAAATATCCTAATCCCCTTACTGAAAAACAAATAATGGAAGTCCTCAGAGACTTCAAATACATTATTCCCCAGGGAAGTCCGATGACAGGAATAGGTAATCCCTTTCAAATAGCTTCTTTGTCTAATTGCTTTGTCATCGGCAATGAAGGAAATTCAGATTCATATGGTGGCATTATGAAGACCGATCAGGAGCAGGTTCAACTGATGAAAAGAAGAGGCGGTGTAGGGCATGATTTATCCCACATACGACCTAAAAGTTCTCCCGTCAAGAATTCGGCCCTTACTTCTACCGGTATTGTACCTTTCATGGAGCGGTTTTCGAATTCCACCCGCGAGGTAGCACAGGATGGACGACGAGGTGCACTCATGCTGTCTGTCTCTATCCGGCATCCGGACGCAAATGATTTCATAGATGCAAAGTTGGAGCAAGGAAAAATAACCGGCGCTAATATATCAGTCCGTATAGATGATGAATTTATGCGTGCTGTGATGAACGATGATATCTATGTACAGAAATATCCCATCTATAGTGATTCACCAATGTACACCAAAGAGATAAAGGCTCGTGAATTATGGAATAAGATAGTGTATAATGCTTGGAAATCGGCGGAGCCGGGAATATTATTTTGGGATACTATTATCTCAGAATCATTACCTGATTGCTATGCTGACTTAGGGTATAAAACAGTCTCTACTAACCCCTGTGGTGAGATTCCGCTTTGTCCATATGATTCCTGCAGGCTGCTGGCAATAAATCTTTTCTCGTATGTAGATAAACCGTTTACCAAAAAGGCTTCTTTCAATTGGAATTTATTCAAGGAGCACGTAGGCGTCGCTCAGCGCCTGATGGATGACATTATTGATCTAGAACTGGAAAAAATTGATGTCATTCTGGAGAAGATTGCAGCTGATCCTGAAGACGATGAAGTCAAAAGAATAGAATATAATTTATGGAAATCTATCCGCAGAAAAGCAAAGGAAGGTCGTCGTACAGGTATTGGAATTACTGCTGAAGGTGATATGCTCGCATCATTGGGATACCGTTATGGAAGTGATGAAGCCATCGATTTTTCAGTAGAAGTACACAAAACATTAGCTATTGAGGCTTATCGTGGGTCTGTGCTTTGTGCTAAGGAGAGGGGTGCCTTCACCATTTACAATGCAGAGCGGGAAAAGAATAATCCCTTCATGTTGCGTCTCAAGGAACATGATCCTAAACTGTATTATGAAATGACAGAATATGGCCGTCGAAACATCGCTCTATTGACTATAGCACCCACAGGTACTACGAGCTTAATGTCACAGACTACATCCGGAATCGAGCCAGTCTTTCTTCCGGTATATAAAAGAAGGCGAAAAGTAAATCCCAACGATAAAGAAGTCAAAGTGGACTTCGTAGATGAAGTGGGGGATGCTTGGGAAGAGTACAATGTATTCCATCATAAGTTTCTCCAGTGGATGGAGATCAATGGGTTTAAAAATCATGATTCATACTCTTCAGAGGAGTTGGAAGATATAGTTAAACAATCCCCTTATTTTAAAGCTACATCCAATGATGTAGATTACCTTAAAAAGGTAAAAATGCAAGGCGCGATCCAGAAATGGGTGGATCACAGTATATCCGTTACGATTAATCTGCCAGCTGAAGTTACAGAGGAGCTTGTTGGAGAGTGCTATCTTGAAGCGTGGAAGTCAGGATGTAAAGGTGTAACTGTATACAGAGATGGCTCAAGATCAGGCGTTATGGTAGCGGCCGACACAAGAAAAGACACTGGAGAGACAGATGAGATGATCACAACGTCTCTATCTCGTCCTCAGATCTTGGATGCCGATGTAGTCAGGTTTCAAAACAATAAAGATCGATGGATAGCATTTATCGGCCTAAATGATGGGAATCCATATGAAATTTTTACCGGGATGGCTGATGACGAAGATGGTATTTTATTGCCTAGGTGGGTCACCAGTGGTCTTATCATCAAGAATAAAGAGGCAGATGGTATCAGTCGATATGATTTTCAATACGTCAATGCACGAGGCTATAAGACCACCATTGAAGGTCTGTCTTATAAATTCAACCCGGAGTACTGGAATTATGCAAAGTTAATCTCAGGTACGCTCAGGCATGGTATGCCCATCGTCTCTGTAGTAGAACTGATCAATAGCCTTCATCTAGATGAGAACATTAATACCTGGAAGAATGGGGTCGCACGTGCACTGAAGCGTTATATTCCAGATGGTACACAGTCTGCGAAGTCCAAGTGTAACAATTGTAGTGGTACCAACCTGCAATATCAGGAAGGCTGCCTGACTTGTCTGGATTGTGGTAATTCTAAATGTGGATAATTTAAAGATAAACATTCATATTAAGCCGGTTTCAACCGGCTTTTTTGTTGTGTCTCTATTTCAGCCCGTTCGGTTTTAAGTTAAGATCTTCAGTAGGCTAACCATTCATTATGATTAGGCATTCTACACTTACAATTTAATAGTCAAAATATTTTTTATTATTCTACATACCTAAATTTGGTAATAAAATATTACCTCGCTGCACCAATTTTTTAAATAAATATTGTTCACGCTACAATTTCAAAATTAAAAAGGATAGAATCTATCTCGGAATGAGTAAATTACCGTCTAATTTAAAAAAGTAAAGCATCATGAAAATTGTAAAATGGGGGTTGATTGGCGGTGTAATTTTATCTCTAACCGGATATTTGGGAATTTATGTCATGATTCATTTATCTCCAAATATGTTTGACGATTATTACAATCCAATTTTTAAATCAAGTCCAGATCGAAATTTTTTGTTCTATACACATGGATTTATCTTGGCCTTAGTTCTGTCATGGTTATGGGAGAAGACCAAGTCTTTATATCATGGTACTATGTTGCTTAGAGCGGGAGAATTTACCATGATGTATGTAATTACAGCTTTCATACCTATATTTTGGCTTACATTAAGTGCCATGGACCTGACCTTTTCTATGATCTTCACTTGGCTGATATATGGAGCAGTACAGACACTAATAGCCGGTCTGATATATTCAAAATTCAATCCTTAAATTATATCTTCTTTAGTTTGAGATAAAACTCCACCAGTAGTTCCTGGTTGGTTTGTATCATTCCACCTACCTTAGCCGGGGGAGTAAGTTTAAAATCACTAAAAGATACTATTCTCTTGCCGCTTATAGTCAAGTCATTTTGATTGCCCTGTATTTGGAAATTTATAGTAAACATCTTAGTCACTCCGGCCAGTGTTATGTTTACTGCACCCTCGATTACTTCAGCTCTGGTCAGAGAAGGTGCTGATTTTAGATTACTGAATGTCATCTTGAGGTAAGGATAGCGATCACTTTTGAGAGTGCGCTTAAGATCAGCAGTCATTCCCCGAAGTTTACAATCAAATCCTTCTACCTGTATTAATACAGTTCCTTTAATATTTGCGGTAGCAGGGGCGACTTGAAATGTTAGCGTATCTGTACCGGAATAGTTGTGCACACCACAAGTGAAGTTATTGATATTAGTACTTCCCCTTACATCAAGAAAGCTACCCGGAATGGTCACGAATTTATATATTCTTGGCTTCTGAATTTGAGTAGTGATACCGGAATACCAAAGAATCAGTATCAATAAATAGTTAATTGTGCTCATGATTTGGGGAAATATTACCCATTTTTGAAAAGTAAACCGTGACTCTAGTTACGGGAAAAAAATCAGGGTGAGAAAATCCCACCCTGTACAACATTTAATCAAAAAGATAAAATTTAGAAACCAATAGCGGCTTCAATAACTACCCCTTTGAACTCACCACCGGTGAGTATACTTGGAGCTGTGAAATCTTTGTATTTCTGAGTTACGTATTCACCTTTGAGCATAATATTTTGGGTCAGGAACCATCCTGCACCTACAGCTATTCTGTCAATAGATTGTTCATTTGTGCTTGTCAACAAGTTACCTTTAACTGTATTGTATCTACCTCCGATAAATAGATTCTCTTTTGCACCGATCCTATAAATTGCATCAATTCCGATTTGGTTGACACTTCTCTTAGGTAGATTAGCTTGCTTTTCATCAATAGTTCTACCTTTTGCATTTTCATATGTGCCAAATACTTCAAGACCGTATGCTTTCACGAAAGCATTAAATTGAATTGCTGTAATTTGATTTGTGAAGTTTGGATTAAACCTGCCTGAGAAAGCATTGGCTGCTGATGTGGCGCCTTCATTCTCCATCACGAAATAGTAATTACTACCTGTTCTGTCGCCACCATATAGAGTGCTTCTACCATCACTGCTATTGTGATAAGCTGATAGCGCTCCTCTGACTCTGACTTTTTCATTTAGCATTTTATCATAAGCTATTTTACCATATATAGAAGGGTTCCTTTTATAAGTGGTATTCGTGCCTTTAATAAGAGGTTCTTGATGACCACCGTTTATAAGTCCGTTAGACAGACCCAACATACCCAAGAAGCCTGATTTAGTAACATATACTTCACCTGCTACTTCTGTAGCGAAAGCGTCCATGATATAGTTCTCAATAAAAGGATTGTAAAGAGTGTGTCCTCCATCTGATCTTCTGAAATGCTGATCACCATAGTTTACTTCCATATGACCTACTTTTAGTGTGACTAGTTTTGAAAGATCATCCCAAAACTGACCTTCGAATGGAAAGCGGTCAATTTGTAAATAACCACCTTTAACCCATGCTTCATTATGGTGTCTGGAAGAAAGGTATGTTGTAACATTAAGTGTAATACCTTTCGCCAGGACTGCATCCATATATAGATTAGCCATTGCTACTGCGAATCCTGGAGCTAATCTCTTATACAAGCCCATACTATCCAGTGTGTTGGAATGTGTAAGGGACTGAAAGGGTTGTGTAAATCCCGCACCAAATCTCAAAGCCATACCATCGTAGGATAACATTTCATCTTTTGGAGCTTCGAATACATTGACACCTCTTTGATCATAGGGTCTCCAATTTGGAATATCTGTGGGTTGGAAATTAAAGTTTTTCTCTTGTGCTTGCGTTAGACCAGGTAGTAGAAACCAAACAAGACATACGCTAAGCGTTTTGAATAAATGTTTCATAGTGTGAAATTTAGATTGTTTTAATATATTATTTAAATGTTGCATTAAACTTAAGAGTTACATCCTTGCCGGTCTTCATCGCTCCCATCATAAAGCTGGGCGGTTTGATACCCCAAGCCGTCATATCAATAGCTTTGGAGCCTGATACAGTAAATGATTTATCTGCATTCATTTTTCCGGTAGCTGCAAAATCTAATGGTTTGGTGGCGCCTGCCATGGTCAGTTTTCCATTTACTTTTATTGAATAGTTGATCCCATCAGATGTTGATACGGTTATATCATTGGCAGAGTAAGTCATAAATGGATTCTCAGTAGCCTTCATGGCTATGTAAGCATTTTTATCTAGACCTGAGCTCTCGCTCTTCAAATCTATCAACTTGGTAGTAAGTTGTAAATTGTTGATGTCAGATATGCGATTAGCAGAGGAAATAACAAATAGAGCAGAGGCGCTTGCCTTGGTTGATTTCATTTCCCAATTGTGCAGTGTTGATGTTCCTGCTACTTCAAGATTAGCTTTGACCAGGGAGAATTTTACCTGGGCGCTCGCAGGATTGAGCGTGAATACCATTGCTATTAATAGTAAACTTGTTTTAATTAATACTGATTTCATGTTGTTCTGATTAAATTTGAACCCAAAGTTAATTGTTTTAAATCCCTAAATTCATGATACTTCAGTTGTGAAAATATGATTTTCATCATACTGTGAATTAGTCAGATTATTACTTTAAGTGATGCTATTTGAATTATAGTGGACTGACTTATATATCCCTCTAATAGGTACTAGCTTTGATGTACAGTTTACACTATTTTAGATTTGTATTATTACCTACTAATGGTGGTAAGTAATGGAAATTCCCCTATACTTAGAAGTAATTTGGCAATTGGATATAAGTTAGGATACTGAGTGAAGAGGGTAGGGGTAAAGGAAATGAAATAAAAAAAGAGACAAGCTTTTGACTTGTCTCTTTGGTGATCCCGCTGGGATTCGAACCCAGGGCCCTATCATTAAAAGTGATATGCTCTACCAGCTGAGCTACGGGATCCTTTATTTAAAAAGCGGTGCAAAGTTAGCCCGAATATTGAATTTACAAAATTTTAATAATTTTTTTATAAAATATAAGTCACTCCTTCAGTAGCAAATTCTGTATTGGGAAAGACAAGCCTGGCTTCTTCTACTAAAGAATCAACTGATGCATATTTTGATGATGGATGTCCCAGCAACAACTTTCCAACTTTTGCTTCCAGAGCAATCTGCGCAGCGTCATAAGAAGTACTATGGCCGCGCTCACGCGCTTTATCTGCTAGTTCACTCATGTAGGTACTTTCATGGTACAGGACATCTATTCCTTCAATATAGATACAAATAGAGTTATCATAAGCTGTATCTGAACAGTAAGCGTAGGATACAGGCGGATTCTTCATGTAAAGTACCTCCTCCGGGGTGATGAGATGATCCTCTCGTCGAACCGATGTATTAGCTTTCAATCTTTTTATCTCCTCGACATCTAAATGGTATTCATTGATTAATTCTTTCTTGATATTGGCCGTACCTTGCTTACTCTTGAAGAGATAGCCATTGCAAGGTATAGAGTGAACAAGTGGAATATTGAATATTGAAAAGTCTTCTGTCTCATATACTTGACCAAAATGTAGTGTATCAGTCTCAATGATTTCAAGAGGATAGGGTAGTGTAGTATACGTAGACGAAAAGACTGCATATATAAAGTCTCTTATGCCTGAAGGACCAATAAGTACTAGAGGCTCCGTTCTTCGCAACAATATGAAAGATGTAAGCAGGCCGGGTAATCCATAGACATGATCGCCGTGCAAGTGGCTGATACATATAGTCCTTATCTTCATTGGTGAAATACGTAACTTCTTCAGTCTGAACTGGGTGCCTTCACCACAATCCATCAAAATGAGCGACTGATTAATCCGAATTATCTGAGCAGAAGGATGTCTGTTATGTGCAGGTAGCGCTGAGTTAGATCCTAAAATTGTTACTGAAAAATCATTCATTCCTCTTCTGAAGACAAGCGAATTTCTTTTTCTACTTCATCCATAAAGACATATTCTATAGCTTCCTGTTTAGTGGGAATAATGGTGAGAATAGACTCCAGACGAGAGATTTCAATCAGTTTGCTTACACTAGGATTATTGATTTCGGTCAGAATAAAGGTTCCCTCATCATGCCATAGGCGATTTCCGGTAAGGATGGCACTTAGTCCACTGGAATCGACGTATTTAACCTGACTCAGGTCTAAAATCAGATTTACTACACCTTCATTTTTGAATATAACAAATTCAGATTTAAGATCGGGTGCCAAGATGGAATTGAGGTTTTCTTCCTCTAGTGTCAAAATGGCGTATTTTTCTTGTTTATCTATTGAGTACTTCATTTCTTTATATATAAGATGTAATAATGTCAGTTAAATAAAAGTGTACTTCATTTTTATATTAAAGTACTGCGCAGCAAATATAGACAAAATTAATATTGTTCAAACACTTGTTATATCTGCTTATTGATGAATACAGCAATATTTTTTACTAGCATAAATTACTGTTTTAGGATAACTTTAACTATATCTTTCGATCTTGGTGACCTAATTGCTATGTTATAGTATCAATTATTGTATTTACTTTATCATATATGAAATTTTGTAACATGAATCGAGTGGATATTAGTAACTTTAACCGTTATAAAGTCTATTTTGACGAAAATATCCTATTCGAAACATATAAAAAGGATAGAACATGAATAAGAAGTTTTCACCGGAAGTTAAAAAAATCATTGCTCAGAGTAGAGATGAAGCTCTGCGACTGGGTAATACCTATATAGGCACGGAGCACTTATTGTTGGGTTTATTATCTGACAAAAGCAGCCAAGCTTGTAAAGTTTTAGAGGCAATGGATGTTGATTTTGAAGAGTTGACAACCAATCTTGAATTTTCTGCAGGCGACAGAAAGCAGGAAAATGCAGTGCTCAATTTAGGTAATACTCCCCTTGACAAACACGCAGAGAAAGTATTAAAGGTTACCTTTTTGGAGGCCAAATTGTTTAAGACAGATGAGATCAGTGCTGAGCATCTGATGTTGTCCATCCTTAAGCACAAGGAGAACATTGCGTGCAAAATCTTGAAGAAATACGATGTAGACTATGAAAGTTATCGGACAGAGCTTGATTATATGATCAATAGTGACTATAGTAATGGCTGGGTCGATCCAGGCATGTCTTCAGGAAGTGAAGATTATCCTATAGAGGAAGAAAATCTGGGCCGACTTTCAAAAAAGGGAGCTTCTAAGTCAAAGACCCCAGTTCTTGATAATTATGGTCGTGATATCTCCAAGTTGGCTGAGGAAGGTAAACTGGATCCCATCATTGGCCGTGAGGTCGAGATAGAGCGAGTAAGCCAGATACTGAGTAGGCGTAAGAAAAACAATCCCATTCTGATTGGTGAACCGGGTGTAGGAAAGACTGCTATAGTGGAAGGACTTGCACTCAGGATACTCAAGAAGAAGGTATCTCGAACTCTATTTAATAAGCGTATTGTGATGCTGGATCTTGCTGCTCTTGTAGCTGGTACTAAGTATAGAGGTCAATTTGAGGAGCGGATCAAAGCTATAATGAATGAATTGGAGAAAAGTCGTGATGTCATCCTCTTTATAGATGAGATTCATACCATCGTAGGTGCTGGAGGAGCTACCGGATCTCTGGATGCTTCTAATATATTTAAGCCGGCATTGGCTCGGGGAGAATTACAGTGTATAGGTGCATCCACACTAGATGAATATCGACAATACATCGAGAAGGACGGTGCGCTGGATCGAAGATTCCAAAAGATATTAGTTGAACCACCGACTCCTGAAGAAGCCATCATCATACTTCAAAATATAAGACCTAAATATGAAGAGTTTCACAATGTAACTTATTCTGACGAAGCCATTCTTGCCTGTGTCAGACTGAGCGACAGATACGTAACTGATCGTTTCCTGCCGGATAAGGCCATTGACGTAATTGATGAAGTGGGTGCACGTGTACACCTCCGAAACATACATGTTCCCAAGCACATAGAAGAAATAGAGCGACAAATAGAAGAAGTTAAAGAGCAGAAAAACCAGGCAGTTAAGAATCAACAGTACGAAAAGGCTGCTGATCTTAGGGATGATGAATCAAAACTAGCCAGATCACTGGAAGAAGAAAAACTGAAATGGGAAGAAGAAAGTAAATCTAAGAGATACCCTGTAGACGAGGAAGATATAGCTGAAGTCGTATCCATGATGACAGGAATTCCATTAAAAAAAGTAGCGCAAAACGAAAGCAATAAACTGACAACTATGTATGATGACCTTCGTGGTCAGATCATAGGTCAAGATCAGGCACTGGGAAAAGTGATTAAAGCCATCCAAAGAAATCGGATTGGCTTGAAAGATCCTAAAAAACCAATTGGAACATTCATCTTTCTAGGCCCTACTGGTGTAGGTAAGACAGAATTGGCTAAATCCTTAGCTCGAAATCTTTTTGATTCGGACGATAACCTGATCAGGTTGGATATGAGTGAGTATATGGAGAAATTTAGTGTCTCAAGGCTCATTGGTGCTCCTCCGGGATATGTAGGTTATGAAGAAGGTGGTCAGCTCACTGAGAAAGTAAGAAGAAAGCCTTACTCAGTTATCTTACTCGATGAGATCGAGAAAGCTCATCCGGATGTGTACAATATCCTGCTACAGGTGCTGGATGAAGGGCAACTGACTGATGGACTTGGCCGAAAAGTTGATTTCAAGAACTCAATGATAATCATGACTTCCAATATTGGGGTCAGGCAATTAAAAGATTTCGGCACAGGAGTAGGGTTCAATACCAAATCAAGAGTGGAAGCTGAAGAGGATAATACAAGAGCTGTGATTCAAAACGCATTGAAAAAAACTTTCTCGCCTGAGTTTCTCAACAGGATAGATGACGTAGTAATATTCAATAGTCTTGGTAAAGATGAACTCTACAGTATTATAGATATAGCGCTGCATTCATTGCATCAACGTCTGAAATTACTTGGCTTTACTCTGACAATGACTGATGAAGCTAAGGCATTTGTAGCTGACAAAGGATTTGACCCGCAGTTTGGGGCTAGGCCCTTACACCGTGCAATACAAAAACACATTGAAGATCCACTGGCTGAATATATTCTGAATGAGCATCCCGCTGAAGGTTCTACTTTCGAAGCTATACTCACAGAAGATAAGCTGGGTATCAAAATAAATGGGGTTAACACCTCAAAGAAAGTTACTGAGTGATCTACTTCCTGAAGTCTGATCAAGAGTGTAAAATGCATGCCTATAATTTGGGCGTGCATTTTATTTTTATTTATTCTAATTTTACAACCTCAAACAATTCATAACTAAAACAAAACGCAATTTGGCAAAATCAAGACAACCTAGACAAGAGCAAGTTCAAGAAAAAAATCTGTACCGAATAAATGAAGACATTCGGATTCCCGAAGTGAGACTTGTTGGAGAGAATTTGGAAGAAATTTCTGAAGTAGCCGGACAACCTTTGGAGCCGGGCGTATATTCAACTCGCTTGCTAATGGACTGGGCAAATAAGGCTGGTCTTGATCTCGTAGAGATTTCACCCAATGCAAAGCCGCCGGTTGTCAAAATTATTGACTATCAAAAGTTTCTTTACAATAAGAAGAAGAAAGACCGTGAACTCAAGGCAAAAACTGTCAAGACAGTAATAAAAGAGATTCGTTTTGGACCTAATACAGATGATCATGATTTTGAATTTAAGGTAAAACATGCCAAGGGCTTCCTTGAGGAAGGGGCAAAAGTTCGCGCTTTTGTGCAATTCAGAGGTCGTTCTATTGTATTCCAGGATCGGGGAGAGCTATTGTTATTGAAATTCCTAAAGGAATTAGAAGAATATGGGGCTGCGGAATCTCTACCAAAGTTGGAAGGGAAGCGTATGGGGGTCATGCTGGCTCCAAAGAAAAGCGCCAAGGCCAAATAACTTAATTTTCTACGGTCTCAGGACCGGACCATTCACCTATTTCCCTTTCTTACCTAGCTTTGTGCCTCACACAGAGCACTAGGGTATGTGAGTTCATGCGTATTCAGGACTATTGCCGGATCTAAGTTGTTTTTAAGATATATTCTTAGAAAAGATAGATTAGGAATTATATTCTTTAAATTTGGAATAGAATTCCTCATTTTATACTTCCCGTATAAATTTTGATTGGAGGGATTCCCTTGTTTAACTTCAATATTATGGTTATGAGAAAAAAATCGGTACAATTTATTCTGCTTCTCTATTGCTTGATTGGTATGTCGGCAATAGCTATAGGCCAACAAACTATTCAGGGAGAAGTATTGGACAAAAAGACCAATGAACCCATAATTGGAGCAACAATATTGATCAAAGGGACTAATGATGGTACCATTACTGAGGTAGATGGTAGTTTTGAATTAGCAGTTCCCACAGGCTTTGATACACTAATGATAAGTTATATCGGTTATGTAACTCAGACCATACCTATTCAGGGTAGAAGCCGTATTGATATTACTCTAGGTGAAGATGAAAAGATACTTCAAGAGGTTGTTGTAGTAGGTTATGGAACTCAACGGAAGGTAGATGTGACCGGATCGACCGCAAGTATAAAAGGAGAGGAACTATCTAAGCAACCTGTATTGACCGCCACTCAAGCACTACAGGGAAAGGTTGCGGGTGTTCAGATAATCAACAATGGTAAGCCGGGTTCGTCGCCTATTATTAGAGTTAGGGGTATTAGCACTGCGATTGCGGGGACTGCCACCCTTTTCGTTGTTGATGGGGTATTAACTGATGATATCAGCAATATCAATACCAGCGATATTGTCTCGATGGATATACTTAAAGATGCTTCTTCTACTGCTATATATGGTGCACGTGGGGCTAATGGAGTGGTCATCATCACAACCAAAAAGGGTAAGTCTGATAAACTGACCATCAACTTTAATACTTCAGTTGGTCTTAAATCACCAGCTAATCTGGTTGAAATGGCCAATAATGTAGAATATGCCAACTATTTGGGTGCCATTCGAGCTGATGTGGTCGACCCGGGTACAGTCAATACGGATTGGTACAGCCAAATATTACGTAATGCCTGGTTTCAAAATTATAACTTATCACTTTCAGGTGGATCTGATAAAATGAATTATTATATCAGTGGAGGATATCTATCCGATGAAGGAATTGTAATCAGTGACCAGTTCAAGAGGTTTAATCTTCGTACTAACCTGGACTTTAAACTCAATAAATTTATTAACACAGGTATAGTGGCTTCATTTTCCAATGGAAATAATCAAATAGCAAATTTGGGCACAGCTTATAACAATGCATATAGAGCAGCACCCATAATACCTGCAAAAGAAGGGGATAGGTATGGAAATACTTCAGTCTATCAGAATGTTGGTAATCCAATCCTGGATATCGAGAAAAATGACAATCAGGATGTTTCCAACAGATTACAATCTTCTGTCTACGTGGAACTAGTGCCGTTGAGTTGGCTTAAGCTCAGAAGTAGTATCGGTGGTGACTTAATTAATTCAGACAATAGGAACTATAATTACTCATTTGATAATGATGAGACTACCTTCCTGACAGCGGGTGGAAATCAACGAAATCCAAATTCTAATCTTAGTTATACTTCAAATAAAAGTCTATGGTGGGTATGGGATAATATTGCCACTGTTAACAAAGATTTTGGGGTGCATCACTTTACGCTGCTGGGTGGAACGACTGCGGAACAATTCAAAGGAAACTATATATCAGCTTATCGTAAGGACGTACCTGCAGATAAGAACCTTTGGTATGTAGGAACAGGTGACGAAAATAGTTCTACTAATAATGGTGGAGGTGATAAATGGGCTCGAAATTCTTATCTCGCACGTCTTAATTACAATTATGCCGATCGATATTTACTCACAGTGACAGGAAGAGCTGATGGAAGCTCACGCCTGGCAGAGAAAAATAGATGGGGCTTTTTCCCTTCTATCGGCTTAGGCTGGATTCTTAGTAATGAAGGATTTATGACAAGTCAAACCCTATTTACTAATTTAAAGCTTCGAGGAAGTTGGGGTAGAGTGGGCAATGATAGGATTCCTTCTGATGCTTTTGTGATAACAGTTGATAACGGAGTACCTTATCCTTTCGGTGGGGGTATAGCTGTACCGGGTAGCGCTATTACTCAGGTAAAAGACCCAAATCTCAAGTGGGAGACTACTGAAGAGACTGACGTTGCGGTGGAATTTGGAATGTTGAAAGGACGATTTACAGGTGAGATCGGTGTCTATGATAAGAAGGCAAATGACTTGCTGATTAATATTAAAATACCATCTGTAGCTGGTGATCAGGATGGTCTTGTACTAACTAATGCTGCTTCCATACAAAATAAAGGCTTAGAGATCGCGCTAAACTGGAAAGATAGATTGGCTCCTAAATTTTCATATAATATTGGGGGAAATGTCACCTTTAATCAAAATAGAGTCATTGGTCTTAATGGCGGGCAACCCATACTGGATGGCGGAATTGGTGCAAATCAAATTTATACTACAAAGACAGATAATGATCAGGAAGTAGGTTCTTTCTATGTATATGAGGTGTTAGGGGTATTTCAGACAGAAGAAGAAGTGGCTGATTATTCACTTAATGGTGTGCCGATACAGTCCTCTGCGGCTCCTGGTGATTTTAAATATCGAGATACCAACAATGATGGCAAGATCGATGATAATGACCGGGTATTCTTTGGCTCCTATCAGCCTAAGTTATATTATGGTGTAAGCCTTGGAGTATCTTTCGGTGATTTCGACGTGACTGCAGATATCTTCGGGAATGCAGGTAATAAAGTATACAATGGAAAGAAAGCATTCAGATTGCTTGCTGAGGATAATATCGAAAAATCGGTTGCTTACGGCCGGTGGAATAGGAATAGTGGGATTAATGACGAACCCGCTGCTAATACAGGCAACTTACCTGCAAGTAATTATTTTATAGAATCGGGGGATTTCATTCGGCTCAATAATATAACGATAGGCTATACTTTACCTGTAGCGACAGCACAAAGGATCAAGACTACTTCACTGCGCATCTTTCTAACTGGGCAAAATGTATTCACTCTGAAAAAATATTCAGGATTTACCGCCGAATTGCCCGGTGATCCTACTAGTTCAGGTATTGAGAAAAATGCGTATCCAACTAGCCGCACTATTGCAGCAGGTATTAATATAAACTTTTAAAAAACTGGATGATGAAAAAGCAACTCATATCAATACTCTTCGTTTTCCTATCAAGCATGTACTTCATTTCATGTTCAAAAGACTTTCTGAATGTACCAGTGCAAGGGCAGATTACGCCTGACTCAGATCCTGCACTTGCGGAAAAATTGGTCAATGGTGTGTATAATTCTCTTCTTAATGGGGAGGCATTTGGAGGTCAAGGTGATATACATGGAATCAGCTTTATAACACTCACTGAGATAATTTCAGATAATGCAGACAAAGGTAGTACACCTTCTGATCAACCCGGCATTGGTGATATAGACAATCTCAATCTCAGTCCCACCAATAACTTTATTGCTGCGGTATGGACCGGCTATTTTAATGGAATAGCTCGCGCCAATCAAGCTTTGGCGGCACTTGACAAGTCGAACATCGACGATAAGACGAAGCAAAAGTATATAGGTGAAGTGAAATTCCTCAGAGCATATTTTTATTTTAATCTAACAAGGTGGTTTGGCAAATTACCAAAGATATTGCGTGTGGCAGTGGATGCTACTGATGCCAATACGAACCCCACATTTCAAACCAGAGTATCGGTAGATGAAATATATGCACTTATTATCGAAGACTTACAGGCAGGTATTGAAAATTTACCGCTTCGAAGTGGCACTGCAGTGGGGCGCATCTCCAAGGGAACAGCACAAGCGCTACTAGCCAAAGTGTACCTGTATAAAAAAGATTGGCAGAAGGCATATGACCTAGCAAATGAAGTAATCAACTCAGGTCAATATAATTTGGTAACTGACTATACTAAACTATGGAGGCAAGAAGATGACAACAGTACTGAAACCATTTTTGAAGTTCAGACAGGGCAAAATAACAACACTGATTTTGGAGTACAAGGCTATTGTGTCTGGCAAGGTGTGCGAGTAGGAGGAAAAGGAGGTTGGTCCGATCTTGGATATGGATTTAATAACCCTTCAGTCAATCTGATAAACAGCTATGAACCTGATGATATAAGAAAAAGTTCTACCATAATTTTTATTGATCAAAGTGCAGAGCATCATGGGACTGTGTTATTTGATGGCTTCAGAGTCCCAAGTGCAGATTCAGTTCAAAATCTATATTATAACTATAAAGCATACCATAGTGAGAATAAAAATGTAGAGAGATTCTTGGGCAATCGTGATAATAAACAAAAAAATCTACATCTATTACGTTTAGGAGACGTTATACTCATGGCTGCTGAAAGTGCAAATGAATTAGATAATCAAGGTGAGGCTGCTGATAGGCTCAATCAGATTCGAAGTCGAGTGGGTTTGGCAAATACAACTGCCTCGGGTAAGTCAGCGCTTAGGGAAGCTATCTATAAAGAAAGACGCGTTGAGTTGGCTATGGAGCACGATCGTTGGTTTGATTTGATCCGAACTGGCAAAGCTAAAGAAGCAATGACTGCAAATGGAAAGACATTTGTGGAAGGGAAAAATGAGTTACTACCAATTCCCAGTTTACAAATCGCACTTAGCGGAGGGAAATTGGATCAAAATCCGGGATATTAACCTAAATTTTTAAATAATTATATCATTAACAAATTTCTTTATTTATGACATCAAAAATGAAAAATCTTCTATTATTTCTAGCAATTCTATTTGTTGGAACTACCATTATTTCCTGTGATAAGGATGACCCGAAGTTACCAGCTATCGATGGTTACAATAATGCAGGTGAAGTCGCAAGTTCGAAACTCGTTGCTTATTTTCCATTAGATGGAAATGGCACTGAGCAAAAGAAAAATATTGCGCCTGCTGAATCGAAAAATGCTACTTATGTGACAGGTATCAAAGGAAAAGCTGTACAGCTAGACAAAGGCTACATGACATATCCTGCTCTAACTCAGTTTGCTTCGGCCAATGACTTGGGTAGTGTTACTGTAAGTGCCTGGATCAAAACAGAGAATAATACTCTAGGTGCGACATGTGTATTTGCACTCACTCAAGATCTTGGTATAAATGCTGACTGGAATCATGGTCCGGTTACAATGTATCTGGAAAACGGAAAGCCTTTAGCTTATAATGATACATTGGTACTGCACGGTGCAGTGTCTTCATGGCCTGATGCTATAAGACTTGGAGCTGATAACATCAATGACTATGGCGAACGTGAAAAAGACTTTTTAACTGTTAAAACAGGTGGAAATTGGGTACAGTACATCTTAAAATATGATGGTGCGGCTTCTACCTTGGACCTGTATGCTAATGGTAAGTTAGTCTCAAATAACAACTTTAGATTAAGAGAATCAGCTCCCGGTGTTCCTTTAGGACCACTGAAGATCAAAACTCCGGTAAGGGCGGTGATCGGTGCTTTCCCTACTTCTTTAGTCGGTTATACCAATTCTCCTATCCAAACCTGGCAGCAATTCTTCACCGGTGGCGTTGACGAAATTAGAGTATTTAATGGTGCGCTGACCAATACTGAGATTTTAGCATTGTACAAATTAGAACTAGCAGGAAGATAATTTTTGGTTGTTAGTTTTTAATAAAAGATAAGAGCTGCAATATTTGCGGCTCTTTTTTTTATTAACTTTAGATATTCCTTATAGGTTATAGGCATACAAAAAAGATGATTGGTAGATGGATAGATACCAAGCTCATTGGACACGATTTCATTTTGGATATAAGCTTTTATCTTTTACTTATCTTTCCACCTACATTAATCTTCTATGAATCTATATTATAAGTATTTCTTTTTTCTTTGTGTTGCTTTTTTTACTGCTTGCAATGAAAAGGATGTTTCAGAACAGCCTGCGATAAGCGTTGTAAGGGGTTACATAGATGGAAGAGAATTTAATCTCGGCCAATCAATTTCGGCCATTTCCTTACAACCGGAAATAAGAATTGAATTCACAGAAGCGCTACAAGCTTCAACTATAACTGCAGATAATATCATGCTTGGCTCGAACGGTAATACTATTCCTTCTGCCATTTCAATTGGTGCTGATCAAAAAACGGTTATCGTCAAACCAACTGCTCCACTGTCCCATTGGAACTTGAATACTTTGTCATTCTCTAAATACATAAAATCTGCCAAAGGTGGTTCTTTCAGCGGTCTGGTAATTAATTTCTATACACCATTAGACACGACAGACAAGTTCCCCAAGTTAACTAAAGAAGAACTTATGGACAAGGTACAGAGACAGACTTTCAACTATTTCTGGGGAGGAGGTCATCCGGTAAGCGGCCTTGCACCTGAGCGAAATACGAGTCCAAATACAGTAACCATCGGTGGTTCGGGGTTTGGGGTAATGGCGATGATAGCCATGGCAGAGCGTGGATTTATCACCCGCCAGGCAGTCCTTGGCCGATTAGATACCATCACAGATTTCTTGCTAAACAAGGCAGATCGATTTCATGGAATGTGGCCGCATTGGATCAATGGTACTACAGGAAAAGTAATTCCTTTCAGTACAAAGGATGATGGTGCAGATATAGTGGAATCTTCGTTTATGTTTCAGGCATTAATTGCGTTAAAATCTTACTTAAATACAGAAGATCCCCAAGAAAAAATCATCTCAGATCGCATCGATCGTCTTTGGTCAGAAGCTGACTGGACGTGGTTCACGCGGGGAGGTGAGCAGGTGCTTTATTGGCATTGGTCGCCCAATTATGGATGGGATATGAATCACCAGATCGTGGGATATAATGAGTGTCTGATTACATACGTACTGGCTGCTGCGTCACCCACCCATTCCATAACGGCTGAAACTTATAACCGTGGTTGGGCAAGGAATGGAGCAATGAAGAATGGAAAGATATTTTACAATTATATACTACCCTTGGGTCCTGATAAAGGTGGACCGCTCTTCTTTTCACATTATTCTTTTCTAGGACTTGACCCTACCAATTTAAAAGATCAATATGCTAATTATTGGGAACAAAATGTCAATCACACCATGATAAATAGAGCATATTGTATATCCAATCCACAGCAATACTTTGGATATAGCAGTGACTTTTGGGGACTAACTGCAAGTGATGATTACAAGGGCTATCTGGCGCATGAGCCCAATAGAGATAATGGTACGGTCAGCCCTACTGCAGCAGTAGCTTCCATTCCATACACACCGGAAGAAAGTATGCGGGTTATAGAGTTTATGTATTATAAGATCGGCGATAAAATGTGGGGTAAACAGGGTTTTTATGATGCCATAAATCCAAGTGTGGGAGTGGTAAGTAGAAGCTATCTGGCCATAGATCAGGGGCCACAGATCGTGATGATCGAAAACTATCGATCGCAATTACTTTGGAATCTCTTTATGTCAAATAAGGACGTAAAGAACGGTTTAAATAAATTGGGTTTTCAATAATGAGAATGGTAAAATTTGGGTTTTTAATTTGCCTGGCAGTTTTGATTAATAGACAAGCCTTTAGCCAACAGCGCTCTTATTGCAATCCAATAAACATTGACTACGGATATACACCTATTCCTGCCTTTGCTCAGTGGGGTAACCATCGCACTACCGCAGATCCCGTCATCGTAAATTATAAAGGAGATTATTTTCTCTTTTCGACCAACCAATGGGGCTACTGGTGGTCAGAAGATATGTTGAACTGGAAGTATGTCGCGCGGAAATTCCTTCGACCCTGGAATAAAGGGTACGATGAACTCTGTGCGCCCGCTGTGGGCATAATAGGCGACACTATGTTGGTATTTGGCTCGACTTACACCAGCAATTTCAGTATCTGGATGAGTACTGATCCAAAGAATAATGATTGGAGACCATTGGTTGATTCATTTGATATAGGGGGTTGGGATCCGGACTTCTTTACTGATGACGATGGCAGACTGTATATGTATAATGGAAGCAGTAATACTTGGCCTCTGTATGGAATCGAATTAAACAGAAGGACCTTTCAGCCTATAGGTACCAGGAGGGAATTGATTTTATTGGATTCGGAGCGATATGGATGGCAGCGATTTGGAGAGCATATGGATAATACTTTTTTAAAGCCATTTATCGAAGGAGCCCACATGACAAAACATAATGGCAAGTACTATTTACAATTTGGCGCCCCGGGAACAGAATTTAGCGGATACGCAGACGGTGTGGCAGTAGGAGATTCACCACTGGGTTACTTCAAAATGCAGTCCGATCCACTGAGCTTTAAGCCTGGTGGATTTACAAAAGGTGCCGGGCACGGCTCGACATTTCAGGATACAAAAGGTGATTTTTGGCACGTCAGTACCAATATGATTTCCGTAAAAAACACCTTTGAGCGGCGGATAAGCATCTGGCCAGCAGGCTTTGATTCGGATGGTCAAATGTATTGCAATACAGCCTTTGGCGATTATCCACACTATTTGCCCGACCGGGGTGAATTAGGGAAGGCAAGGCCTGATTGGTCTTTATTGAGTTACAAAAAATCCATAAGGGCGTCGAGTACATATAAATCCTTTGCTGCTAATAATGCTGTGGATGAGAATATGAAGACCTATTGGTCAGCCGCATCTGGAGATAAGGGTGAATGGATAGAAATAGATTTGGGTGCATCTGAAAGTGTCAATGCAATTCAACTTAATTATGCAGATCAGGATATTGCGGCTGATAGACTGGGAAAGGTGCAGGGTCAGTATCATCAATATAAAATCTACTCATCTATTGATGGAAAGAAATGGAATATACTTGTGGATAAGTCAACCAATAAGACCGATGTTCCTCATGATTATGTTGAACTTTCTACTTCTCAAATGGCGCGCTTCATCAAGCTTGAGAATATACATATGCCCACCGGAAAATTTGCACTTAGTGGGCTTCGCATCTTTGGCAGAGGCACAGGCAAGCCACCACCCATGGTGGATCAATTTTTAGTGCTCAGGACGCCAAATGATCCACGCAGTGCTTATCTCAAATGGAAACCGGTCGATGAAGCTTATGCATATAATATCTATTATGGCACTGATGCGAACCACCTGACAACTTGTATCATGGTATATGACCTCAATGAATATTGGCTAAAGACAATGGATCGGGATAAGGTCTATTATTTTTCGATAGAATCTATAAATGAAAATGGTGTCTCTGCTAGAAGTATAGCTCAGAAAGCGGGATTAGTGGCCATCGATGAAAATGTTAAATAATCGAAGTATTCTATAGATTATGCGTTTTGCCAATTTAACTTTGAGCATCTTTAATTTGTAATGTAAATTGACTACTATGAAGAATTTTTCTATGTACCTGATGGTCCTTCTTGGATTCCTCAGTATATCACTAGCAGCTCAAAATAAAGTTGATAATAGTTCGAATGCCTTTATCGATAAATTGATGAAGCAAATGACTTTGGAGGAAAAATTAGGCCAGCTTAATTTGCCAATAACCGGTGATATAGTGACGGGGGTAGGTCAAAATTCAGGAGTTACAGGCAATATTAAAGCAGGTAAGGTAGGTGCTATATTTGGACTTAGGACAGTAGCTAAAATCAAGGAATTACAACGAATTGCGGTGGAACAAAGCCGTTTGAAAATTCCGTTGCTCTTTGGTCTGGATGTGATTCATGGGTATGTGACTGCATTTCCTATTCCACTCGCGCTGAGTTGTAGCTGGGATATGGACTTAATAGAGAAATCAGCTCGGATAGCAGCTATAGAAGCCAGTGCGGATGGTATTAATTGGACTTTCTCACCAATGGTCGATATCTGTAGGGATCCCCGCTGGGGCCGAATAGCTGAGGGTAGTGGTGAGGATCCATATCTTGGCGCTCAGATCGCCGCACGAATGGTAAAAGGATATCAGGGAAACTTGGAAAGTAACACTGAGATCATGGCTTGCGTCAAGCATTTTGCACTATATGGAGCAGCAGAGGGTGGACGTGATTATAATACGGTGGATATGAGTCGTATCAAAATGTTCAATGAATATTTTCCACCTTTCAAGGCAGCTGTAGATGCGGGAGTGGAAAGTGCCATGGCATCATTCAATGAAGTAGAAGGAATCCCTGCCACCGGAAGTAAGTTTTTGATGACTGATGTCCTTCGCACTATGTGGGGATTTAATGGGTTTGTAGTGTCTGATTACACCGGAATAAGCGAGATGATAGCCCATGGAATGGGAGACCTCGAGCAAGTATCTGCACTGGCATTGAATGCAGGTGTTGATATGGATATGGTGAGCGAAGGTTATGTAACAACTATCAAGAAGGCACTTAGAGATGGGCTCGTCAGTATGGAAGTTATTGACCGGGCATGCAGACGTATTCTTGAGGCAAAATACAAACTGGGTCTCTTTGCCAATCCGTACAAATTTCTGGACGAATCTCGAGCCTCAAAGGAGATCTACACATCTGAAAACCGACAGTTTGCTAGAAAGTCCGCTGCGGAGAGTTGTGTGCTGCTTAAAAATTCAGAAAATATATTACCATTAAAACAACAGGGGACTATTGCAGTAATTGGGCCTCTTGGCGATAATAAAGAGAATATGGTGGGCACCTGGAGTGTTTCTGCCGATTTTTCAAAAGCAATCTCATTATTCACCGGCCTTTCAGAGGAAATGAAAGGCAAAGCCAATGTATTATATGCAAGGGGCTCTTGGTTTGACTATGATAGCCTTTTCGAATTAAGAGCAGGTATGTTTGGTAAATCGGTAGCACGCGATGGCCGCTCGACCGAAGAATTATTGCAGGAAGCACTTGCTCTGGCTGCAAAGTCTGATGTCATTATAGCAGCCTTAGGTGAGTCTGCTGAAATGTCTGGTGAGAGTAGCAGTCGCACTGATTTGAACATTCCAAAGGCACAGCAGGATTTACTCAAGGAATTGCTGAAAACTGGAAAGCCGGTAGTGCTGGTACTTTTTACCGGAAGGCCATTGACTTTGACCTGGGAAGATGTCAATGTCCCGGCTATATTAAATACGTGGTTTGGAGGAACTGAAGCGGGTAGGGGGATAGCAGATGTGTTGACCGGAAAAGTGAATCCTGGAGGAAAATTAACCAGTACTTTTCCTCAGAATGTCGGTCAAATACCTTTATATTATGCACACAAGAATACAGGCAGGCCATTGATCTCTCCTTGGTTTCAGAAATTCCAAAGCAACTACCTCGATGTAACTAATGAGCCATTGTATCCTTTCGGATACGGTTTGAGCTATACTACATTTAGCTATACCGATATGAAGATAAAGCCCGGTAAAACTCGTGGCAGTGTAGAAGTAAGTATCCTTCTCACCAATACAGGGAAAACATCGGGTGCCGAAGTGGTACAACTATATATCAGAGATCTGGTAGCCTCCATCACGCGTCCTGTAAAGGAGTTGAAGAAATTTTCCAAGATATACCTTCAGCCTGGTGAATCTAAAGTGGTTCAATTTGATATGACGCTGGATGATTTTAAGTTTTATAATAGTAAGTTAGAATTTTTAGCTGAACCAGGAGACTTTAAAATATTTGTGGGTGGAAATAGCCGGGATGTATTGAGTGGTGATTATAAGCTGGGTAAATAGGCAGTAAAGAATTTTTTAATATAATTATTTAAAGTTCACAAAGATGTATATCTTTGCACCCTTAATTAAAATCAGTTAAGCAGATTATGCCAAAGGTAAAGACACACTCCAGTGCCAAGAAACGTTTCAAAGTGACAGGCTCCGGTAAAATCAAAAGATTTCAGGCTTACACGTCGCACATGATGCGTAATAAAAGCAAGCGCGCTAAATTGGCGCTAAGGGACTCTACTACAGTAAGTAAGGCCGATGAAAGAAGAGTGAAAGTAATGCTCGGCTTAAAATAAGTAATCATTTTATTTAACGAGGATACAGGCCAGAGTAAGATTATATCATTACCCTGTATCGTACTAAAAATCAAACCATATGCCACGTTCAGTCAATTCAGTTGCTTCCAGGCAACGAAGAAAAAAAGTTCTTAAAGCCGCACGCGGTTATTTTGGAGCACGTTCAAAAGTCCACACAGTAGCTAAGAATGCCTTAGATAAAGGTATGATGTATGCTTTCAGAGACAGGAGAAACAAAAAGAGAGCCTTCAGAAGGTTGTGGATAGCACGTATCAATGCTGCTGTCAGACCCGAAGGTTTGAATTACTCCAATTTTATCTATCAGATGAGTCAGAAAAATATCACTCTGAACAGAAAGACATTGGCCGACCTCGCGATGAATCATCCGGATGCCTTCAAAGCTGTGGTAAATAGCGTCAAAGGTTAATTCATCCAATACAGATATACTAAGCCGTTTTCGAACGGCTTTTTTTATGCCATTTTCTGAGTAATACTTTTTGCTTCTGTAAAAAAGCGCATTGCCTCCCATCCGCCTTCCCTGCCCACACCGGAACTCTTAACACCTCCAAAAGGAGTTCGTAAATCCCTTATCAGCCAACAATTGACCCAAACAATCCCCGCTTCTGATGCTTCAGACAGGCAGTGAATAGTGTTGGTATCTCTGGCCCAAATAGTAGTGGCGAGGCCATATTCTGTTGCATTGGCAAGTGTGATGGCTTCTTCCATGGTGTCAAACCTCTGTAGGGTAACAACTGGGCCGAAGATCTCTTCACAGTTGGTCAGACTATCCGGCCCCAATCCTTCTATAACAGTAGGTTTATAATAGTAGCCACCCATTCCCTCAGGATGTAGTATTTCACCACCTGTGAGGATAATTCCTCCCTCAGAGCGTGCTCTGTTGACAGCATTGGATATTTTCTCCAGGTGACTCTGGGATACAATGGCTCCTTGTCTTATATTCGGATCATACGGATTACCGACAGTGAGTGCTTCGACCAGCTGAACAAAATCTGTTTTGAACTTCTCATATATACCCGATTGGACCAGCAATCGACTAGTACATAAGCATATCTGTCCCTGATTGGTAAAGCTGGATCGTACAGTGTCCCGCAGCATCAGCTCGTAGTCACAGTCATTGCAGATGATAGCTGCATTTTTACCGCCCAGTTCGAGTGATAATTTTTTAAACATAGGTGCTACAGAGCGCGCGATATGCGCTCCCGTAGAAGTGCCCCCAGTGAATGAGATGGCTTTGATGTCCTTATGCATAATGATGGCATTTCCTGCTTTGGGACCGGTACCATGGATTATATTCAGCACTCCATCAGGTAGGCCTGCTTGGGTAAAAATCTCTCCTAGCAGCGAAGCAGTTAGTGGAGTTACTTCTGATGGTTTGGCAATGACACAATTTCCGGCGGCAAGGGCAGGTGCTATCTTCCAGGTAAATAAATACAAAGGAAGATTCCAGGGAGAAATACATCCCACGATTCCCACCGGCACCCGGTGTATAGTCGAGAAGGTAGTGGGTGGGCTGAAGTAAGATTCAGAGGCAAAGTGCATCAGAGCGGTAGCAAAGAATTTAAAATTCTGAGCTGCTCTGGGTATATCCACTCTTCGGGATAACCAGAGTGGCTTTCCATTATCCATAGTTTCCGCTTCTGCCAATGCGTCTAATTGGTCTAAAATCAGAGTTGAGATCTTAAGTAGAATATCACACTTCTGTTCTAGTGGCACTGCAGCCCAGTGCGCCTGTACTTTTTTTGCAGCTTCCACTGCCAGTTCTATATCCTGCGCATCTGAGTCCGGAATCTGTCCGTACACAGTTCCTGTAGCCGGATTGTAATTGTCTAGAAATTTTTTATTTACAGGGTCAATATTTCTGCCACCTATATAATTTTGGATACTGATCATGAATATTGTTTAGGTTTCAAATTTATTGCTATTTATTGTTTTAGGGAATCACAAATCACTTTAATGAGTTATTTGTTTGAACATTACTGTATGAACTATCTGATTTACTTATTATTTATTTTTGCTCAGTCATGTCATTCGACTATATCTCAGCCTACTGTGAAAACTGAGTCCATTCAAAGCTTACAAGATACTGGAGTAGTTCTATTAGAATTATTCACTTCTCAGGGCTGTTCTAGTTGCCCTGCAGCCGATGAAGTGTTGTCCCAATTAGCTGCGAAATATGGATCAAATGAATGTTATATACTGCTTGCCTGGCACGTTGACTACTGGGATCGCTTGGGCTGGAAGGATGTATTTAGCGATCCTTATAATAGTCTCCGACAGCGGGATTATGTAAATGCATTCGCTGCTTCAGGTGTTTATACGCCGCAGGTCTTCATCAATTCAAACGATGAGTACGTAGGTAGTGATGAGGCTAAAATTATCAAATCAATTAAGAAGTTTGCCTCCAAATCCGATATTGAACTACTCCAATTGCATTTCTCAGATGGAAATATTCTGTTGCATAGCAAGAATTTGTCGGCTGAAGGAGACGACTTTCGATTAATTCAAGTAGTCCCTGACTCTACGGTCAAAATCTTAAGAGGCGAGAATAAAGGCCGCACCTTTACTTATCACAACGTGGTCGAAAGACAATCGGTAGTCACTATGGCGGAAGGTAAGTGCAAGATTCCCACTGAATGGGGCGCTCAGACTGGACAAAACTATGTATTGCTGTGGGAAAATAAGAGGACGAAGAAAGTAAAGGGCTGTGGAAAAATCACGCTGTGAATTAATCCATTGATTTACCCTCTATGGCTGCCTGTTTTATTAGTGTCTGATATTCTGCAGTGGTCAGTCCATCCATGACAAAATCAATTGGATTAACCGGACTGCCGTTTTGGTGTACTTCATAGTGCAGATGTGGTGCTGTGGCATATCCTGTCTCGCCGACTTTACCTATTACCTGACCTCTTTCTACCTTCTGGCCTTCATGGACATTGATGGCAGATAAATGAGCGAACAGCGTCTCATATCCATAACCGTGGTCGATTACAATGTGGTTGCCATACCCGCGACCATGGCCATTGACTGACTTCACAATACCTGCACCAGGTGCTATTATTGAAGTGCCTTTAGGGCAGGTGAGATCGAGTCCTTCGTGTTTTTTCCAGATCTTAAAGATGGGGTGCAGTCTTCTGCCAAACCCGGAGAGTAAGTTCACATTTCTCTGCAGCAGGTCTTTCTCCACCGGAATCACACTAGGTATAGAGTTGAAGTACTTTTCTTTGTCCTTCGCCATACTATAGAGATTATCGAGTGACTTACTCTGCATCAGAAGTTGGTGCTCTAATTTGGTTGCTTTGTCTTCAATATTTGAGATATTAAAATTCCAGAGGTTGTTGTAGAAACCACGGTTCAGGTTTTTACCACCGGTACCACCTTGCCATATATTTTCATCTTCCGGCTTTACGCCATAGACCATCTTATACACATTGGCGTCTTTATTATGGAGTACTTCCAGTTTGTGCGAATATTGCTGGATTTGCGCATTCAGCTCCTGATATTTTTGATTCAGTTTATTGAATTCCGCAGTTACGTGAGGATTTGCTGAAGCATCAATAGAATTAGAATTTGAAAAACTGTACCAGATGAGGCCACCAAGTAAAAGAAGTGAGGTGAAGAATAAAGCCTTAAAGTGATTAGTTTTTTTTGCAGGGTGAAATAAAAGCGTTTGCCTATCCAGTATAAATTTTTTGCTTTTCTGCATATCTCCTTCCTTTGGTTTCTTACTTTTGCCTCGCAAAAGATTTTAACAATTGAATCATCTTAAATCTAGATAAACCTAGAGGCCGATATAATGGGATGGACAAATGTATATTTCTTTTATTATAAATTAAAATATATTTAAAATTTAATTATGAAAAAATCGTACAAGTCATTGATTATAAACAAACTAACCTAGATGAATTCTACTCAGATAAGGCAGATATTTCTTGATTTTTTCAAAGAAAGAGGCCATAAGATCGTTCCGTCAGCTCCTGTAGTGGTCAAGAATGACCCTACGCTTATGTTTACCAACGCAGGAATGAACCAATTTAAGGACTTATTTCTGGGTAATCAGGCGATTACTGCGCATCGGATCGCCGATACGCAGAAGTGTCTGAGGGTGAGTGGAAAGCACAATGATCTGGAGGAAGTGGGCGTGGATACCTATCACCATACCATGTTCGAAATGCTAGGCAACTGGAGTATCGGGGATCCCGAGAAGCCGGAAGCGGGGTATTTCAAGAAGGAAGCCATTCAATGGAGTTTTGAACTACTTGCTGACATCTTAAAAATTCCGGTAGACAGGATGTATGCGACCGTATTCGAAGGGGATGAAAAGCAACAAATCCCCGCCGATGGTGAATCACGTGCTTATTGGAAGCAATATTTACCCGACGACCAGATTCTATGGGGAAATAAAAAAGATAACTTTTGGGAGATGGGAGACACAGGTCCTTGCGGTCCGTGTACCGAGATTCACATTGATTGTCGGTCGGATGATGAGCGAAGTTTAGTAAATGGCGCTTCTCTCGTCAATAATGATCATCCTCAGGTGATCGAGATTTGGAATAATGTATTTATACAGTTTAATCGACTCAGAGATAGCAGCCTGGAGAAATTACCCGCCAATCACGTAGATACAGGTATGGGATTTGAACGATTGGTACGGGTTCTTCAAGGTAAAAATTCAAATTATGATACCGATATTTTTACGCCTACCATTGATCTAGTTGCTACAATAACGCGCAAAAAATATACTGCAGGTGATGATAAGCCTGATATTGCCTTCCGGGTTCTGGCAGACCACATTAGGGCTATCTGCTTTACGATAGCTGATGGTCAGTTGCCGTCAAATACCGGAGCGGGCTATGTCATAAGGCGGATACTCAGACGTGCGGTACGCTATTATTACACCTACTTAGAGTACAACGAGCCCTTATTGACACAACTCGTTCCTCTGCTTGCTACACAGTATGCGGATATATTTCCCGAATTGGCATTGCAGCAAAGTTTTGTCGCCAAGGTAATACTAGAAGAGGAAGCAGCTTTTCTGCGTTCACTTGAGAGCGGTATCAAAAGGTTTGACGCATATGCTGTAGAGGCAGATAAAGTACTGGCGGGTGATAAAGTATTTGAACTGATGGATACATTTGGATTTCCGGTGGATCTATCCCGCCTCATGGCACAGGAGAAGAACCTTGAGATAGATGAGCCAGGGTTTGAACGCGCTCTGCAGGAACAAAAGAGTCGAAGTCGTGCCTCAGCTCAGATCAACAATGAAGACTGGGTAGAAATACACGCGGTGGACTCTTCCACCTTCGTAGGCTATGACCAGTTGGAGTCTAAAACCAAAATCTCCAAATACCGCAAGTTTGTCCAGAAAGACAAGGAAGGATACCAAATCGTACTTGAGAATACGCCTTTCTATGCTGAGAGTGGTGGTCAGCTAGGTGATACAGGCCTGCTCACCTATGGTGATGAATCAATACCTGTGTTGAACACTAAGAAAGAGAACGATCTCATCGTTCATTTCACAGATCGCTTGCCCCAAGATCCCTCAGTAGAGCTAAGAGCAACTGTCAATGCAGAGCGGCGAAAGAATATAACCTATCACCATACAGCAACTCATTTACTTCATGCTGCGCTTCGAAGTGTATTGGGCAAGCATGTGGCCCAAAAGGGTAGCTTGGTGGCTCCAGATTATCTTAGATTTGATTTCTCACATTTTGCAAAAATGACGCCTGAGGAGATAAGTAAAGTGGAATCAATAGTTAATGAAAGAATCAGAGCGAATATTCCGGTAGTCATTAAACTCATGGCGAAAGATGAAGCAATGAAAATCGGCGCTATGGCGCTCTTCGGAGAGAAATATAGTGATGAAGTGCGTGTGGTAATCATCGATCCGGAATATTCGATGGAGCTTTGTGGTGGTACACATGTGGGCTCTACCGGAGATATAGGCACCTTCAAGATAAGTTCAGAAACAGCCATAGCAGCAGGCGTCAGAAGGGTAGAAGCGCTGAGTGGCTCGCATGCACTGAATTGGATTAATGGAAAATTAGAAAATCAAAATGAATTGCTCAATGCACTGGGCAATCCTAAAGATGCAGTAGCCAAGGTGGAACAACTTCTCCAAGCAAACAAGCAACTGGAGAAATCACTCGAACGCTTCAAAGTAGATGCAGTGAATCAATTGCAGACTGAATTAGCCGATTCTATGCAGTATATCAATGGTCTTCAGGTGGTACACAAAATAGTGGACGTCGATGACGCTAAGCTCTTTAAGACGCTGGGACATAATCTAATGGGCCTGCTCACCTCGGGAATTGTCATACTGGGTAATACCGCCAATGGTAAAGCGCAGCTGCAGGTAAATATAACTGATGATCTCAATAAATCCGG
>Ga0154020_10000922_pt1 | contig 36233 bp, 32 predicted proteins | sample Klosneuvirus_201_FD_109709 | JGI IMG/M metagenome (GOLD analysis project Ga0154020, IMG submission 109709) | Active sludge microbial communities from wastewater, Klosterneuburg, Austria - Klosneuvirus_20160825_MG | ecosystem: Engineered > WWTP > Aerobic digester > Activated sludge | place...
CTATGAAAACTAAATTAAATTTCTTTAATACCTATCTAATAGGTTGTTTAAAAATTGACCTATTCAAAGTGTTGATAATGAAAGTGAGCTTCGCATGCCAACTAACTCGTCCGCGAGTTAAAGCGAACTCGACTATAACAAAGTGTTTGAAACAATTTGCACAGATTCTCATCTTTTCTTTAAGCTTAATCAAAAGCCCTTCAAGTCTTGCCGCTCCTATTTCAAAATTGACTACACAAAAGCAATCTGTCGAAAAAATTTTAAATAGCAAAACGACTTTTGAAAAAAAAGTAAAAATAATAGTGGCTTTTAAAAATTGGGCTGACAAAGAAGTCCTTTCTAGTTCAGAAAAAATGACAGAAGAAGAACTGACTCAAGTCATGCAGTACTCCAATTTACTTAAGGCGCTTAAACCGTCCCAGTTAAGCCTCAAAAATTGTAAATCCAGTGCCGAAAAAGTTCTGGATGAAGACCTCACCCCAATGAGTGAAAAACCTTCAGCTCCAGCACAAGCTATTCTTATTTGGCTTAAACTGCTCTGCATTAAAGGAAAATAATTCGTGAAGAAAATAAATATTATTTATTTTACGTTTTTAACTTCTTCAAATTTTATTTTTTTAATTTTAATTGCAACTCATTTTATTTCGTTTGTTTCTAACTCCAAGACAACACCAACTTCAAATATTGATGCCATTGATTCCAATATGATGAGCCAAACTTCAAAAGATAAAGACACTATGATCCACTGGTCTCGTCAGCTTGGAGTTACCTGCATACATTGTCACAATTTGGATAACTTCAAAGATGATTCCAAACCCAATTTTAAAATATCCTTCAAACACAACCAGATGGTTAAAGTCTTACAAGAAGAAGTCTTCAGCGAAAGAGATAAAGGTAATGCACTCAAAGTAAAAGTAGACTGTTATTTTTGTCATCGCGGAAAAGAAATGCCAGACTATATTGAGCCTCCAGTTCAGTTAACCAAATAAACAAATTTGAATAAAAATGACCATAGTTATTCATTGGAACTGGCTAGTTAAATAAATTATTAATTATTTTAATAACAACGACTCAAATTGAGTCATTATTCAATTTCAATGACAAGCACGTAAACGATAAATAAAAATTAATGAATTTAAACACTTATCGCGCACTCTCTCCCGTAAACAGCATTTATTTTTAAAATAAATCTTGCGATCCATTCTAGGGGATACACATTTTACTAAATTTTAATAAGATTTTAAACAATTCGTCATAAACCTAATCATTTCGACTTTAGCTTTAAAGCAATACAGCCGAAAAATTAGATAGTTAGTTGAAACGTCAAATTTTATTAAAAATAAAATTTGTTAACACCTAAGCTATCAAATATTTGGGGCCCTTATATGAGTGTTTTAGATCGATATAAAAAACCAGGCGGATTTATTCAATTACTCACACTTCTTGAAACTTGTGGAGTAACCAAAAAAGAAAAATTTTTACAAATGATTTCAGACGAAAATTTAGAATGGTTTAATGCTTTGAAATCAAGAATCTTAACAATGGAAATCATTCTTAACTGGCCTCAAGAGTTTCTTATAGAATTGACCAGTCGAACACAACCAATCACCTTAGCTGCAATTGCTAAAGGTCCCTTAAATAGTGATCAAATTCATAAATTACAGCATGGCTTATCGCACTCTCAACTTTCTAAGATGCGTGAAATTTCAGAAAATAAATCATTCACTTCTGCGGAAGTGAATTCCAGTATTGAAAAGTTTCTTGGAGAAGTTCGTGTGCATATTCAACATGGAGTCATTAAACTTGAAAAATTCGCACCAGAGCTCGCCGTATCAACTGAAATTGAAGAGATGTTATTGAAAAAATCAACTCCACTTAATTTTGGCAAATTCAGTGAAGAATCTGAAACTCATGAGTATCACTCCCCTCAATCCCCACAAATCTCCTCCCCTGAGACAAATTCATCCACAAATCATGGTATTAATATGACATCGTCTTCATCAGTCCAAATTGTTCATGATGATGCGCAACTTAAAAAGCAGAATCAACAACTACAAAATGAGTTACAGGTATTACGTCAAGAGAATCGCTTACTGAAAGAAAAATTAGATAAAATTCGTAAAATTGCATAGCGCTCAAACGAATTTACTTAATGTGAGGTTAAAGTTCGAATGGAAAAAAATAATTCAGTCATCGTTTTTTTAATTTGCACTATATTTATTTATTTTCTGACATCGGTCAAGAATGGAAATAAATCATACTTCAATCATAATCAAAAATATCAACAAGATCACTCTACTGGGAGATCACTTGAATTAGGTTCGACAAAAATTAAAGAGAGAACACCTCAAAAAGAATCCAGTGTTATTTTTAGTGATCCTGCTGTCAGTGCCAAATGGGACCTTAAAAAAACAGGTGCTGAAAAAGCCTGGCAAGTTTCACAAGGGAGTCGTAAAATTGTTGTTGCCATCATTGATACCGGTTGTGATGTAAAACACGAAGATTTAGCTAATAACATTTGGAAAAATCCTGGTGAAATGGGTCTTGATTCAAAAGGTAAAGATAAAGCCACCAATGGAATTGATGATGATGGCAATGGTTTTATTGATGATGTCCATGGGTGGAATTTTGTCAGCAACAATAATAATCTTACCGATAATCACGGACATGGAACTCATGTGGCTGGAATAATTGGTGCTGAAGGTGGAAATGACAAGGGTATCAGTGGAATTGCGCCAAAGGTTAGTATGATGATACTCAAATACTACGATTTAAAAACACCGGCGGATAATCTTAAAAATACTATTTTATCAATTAAATATGCAGTAAAAATGAAGGCGAATATCATTAATTATAGCGGCGGTGGTGTCGAATACAGCGAAGAAGAAAAGAAAGCTATTCAAGAAGCTCAAAATCAAGGAATTTTATTTGTTGGCGCTGCCGGGAATGAACATTCAAACTCCGATAAAAATAAATATTTTCCTGCAGATTACGGTCTACCCAATATTATTTCTGTCACTGCTATTGATCCCAACACTCAAGTCCTACCTTCTAGTAATTATGGAGTGGAAACAGTTCACCTGGCGGCTCCAGGTGAGGGCATCGAATCAACACTACCAAACAATACTTATGGAAAATTAACTGGTACCTCTCAAGCAACGGCCTTTGTTGCGGGAGCTGCAGCAGTTGTCATGGCCTATAAAGGAAATTTTACTTACGAGGACACTAAAAAATATTTACTGGCCACCGGTGATGGTGAAGAATCCTTGGTAAACAAAACCAAAACAGCCAGAAAACTCAATCTCTATAATGCCTTGACTATGTTAGACAGTGGTATAGGAGTTACAGGGATTCAGGCCGCAAATATCACGAATGACACTCCTGTTTTTTCACATGAAACAAAACTCTTTAAGGGTGATGATTCTAGCAGAAGCCGAAACCCTTCATCGGGGGTTAATGGCTCCCCAGGCAACTTTAACTCCAGTGGAATATCTAACTTTGGCAAATCACTTCTTGATGCCGTAGAAAAGCAACCACGCGATGATAAAAATTCCAAGAAATGAAATCCATTCTAAGGATCGCAATAAAGTACCTGTCAGAGTTAAAAGAATTGCCACAATAAATAGAGTTCCATAGCGCCTCCAATAAGGAATCACTTTCGATTCAAACAAAATACGGTCATTCACTGATTGTGTTTGTAAACTCCTCATTTCTATTTGATGAATTCTCTTATTCACTTCAGGGTCATCGCCTAATGCCTTTTTAAGATATTGATATCTCTCCTCTGCAAATTTAATTCGTCCTAATCGATGACATAAATCAATAAAATGAGAATGAGTTTCAGAATTATTAAAATCTTCCAAAACCTCTTGCCACTGTTGCTTCAGCCGTAGGCCAACTGGATCTAAATACTCTTTATTTTTTTCATCAATTTGTGCTGTTAAATTAGCTGTTAAATTATTTGAGGCTTGTGTTAACTTTTGATTTGGAATCTGAGGCATTATTCGAGTCGCAGATTGATTTAATGTTAGATTCGTTAACTGAAACCTTGTGCGAGTCGTAGATTGATTTAAAGTTCGATTCTCAGATTGGACGACAGCTTGATTTGCATTTAGACTTACAATTTGTTTGCCATCGACACCCTGATCCGCGGCACGAGGACTTTCTGGAATTGATTCAAAGCTCAACTCAGTTACAGGAACGTAGACTTTACGACGAACATCATATTTCATTTTGAATTCAAAGTGGCAAGTAGAACAAATGAACTCCGTAAGATTTTGAAATTCATTTTGATTATCACCATGAAATCCACTGAGAATTCTAGATGAGTTATCAAAATAATTTTGCCTCTCATTAGCTGACGTTTCCACTTGAAATGATTTTCCACAACGTGGACAATGTAATTTATTACTCATTAAGCCAGGGTCCTAGTATTTGTGATATTTTTAGACCAAGGGTTTCATTGGTCTTGGCATCTTTTTTCATATATAGAAGTTTGACATCAATAAAGGGCGTATAGGCACGATAGAGAACATTAACCCCCGCCTCTCCTAAAGCATCATTAACTAAACTGGCCACTTCACTCTCAGGCAATCCCTTTGTCGTCCAAAGTTTTTGAACCCATTTTTGAGAATCTGGAACAAGTGCACTCAAGCGATCACGTATATGATTTTGCCAAATACTCAAGAGTTCCTTTGGTGGACCTGGCAAGGCATAAATTTCAGTTGGATTTATAGTGACATTATTAGAATGAGAGATTTGAAACATAAACCCATCTGCAATGCCTGCTTCATTGGAAAGAATGGTACTACCTTCTGGAAACTCACATTGTTGCCGATGAATAGGGCGAATTCGAACTCCCTTAGAATTCAATTTGGCTTGAACTTTATTCCAATTATCTTCATTCCACAATAATGGGCGCGCATAAGTTTCAGCTAAAATTTTTCGAGTGAAATCATCCGCCGTTGGGCCCAAGCCACCCGTGACTATAAGAATTGAACAATGATTTTGGAGAAACTTTAGCGCCGCTTTTATTTCGTCAGTTTGATCGGGAACTGCAATTTGATAAGTCGTCTTAATTCCAAGCTCCAACAACTCTGACGATAGCCACTGAGTGTTAGTATTGAGAATTTGTCCTGTAGTTATTTCAGTTCCTACTGCTAATATTCCAACCATGCTTTAATTTAATCGGTGTCAGTTTGAAGGTCAGCCAGAAATCAATTAACGCATTAGCTCACAATTCAAAGTCTGAAACTCGGCAACACCAAAAGTAGTTTCACGACAACAATAAATTATGCGCCATATTATATTTTCCAATTGAGTGTTTTCACTAGAAAATTATGAGGAAATAGAAACATGACAAATGGACCCAAATTTTTGAATTCTTATAAACAATTTTGCATTGATAACAAGATGGTGATGGGAATAGGTCTCGCTTCTGGCCTGCTCACTGGAACCACTTATATACCATTCCCTCCATGGGCCATTCTCTTTAATTTTGTACCCCTGTGGTGGTATTGGATGCAAGGAACAACGACTAGAAAACAAATTCTATTGAGTGGGTTTTTAACACAATTTATATTAAATCTAATTGGTTTTCATTGGGTTTTTCATACAGCTCATGAATTTGGTCACATTCCCTGGCCGCTCTCTTTTATTGTCTTATTACTCTTTGCATGTTTAGCACATCTCTATGTTCCGCTTGTGGGACTTTTATTTTTTGAAATTAAATCTAAACTTCAACTCAATATTAAAAATTTACCCGCTCGCCTTTTTATTGGATTACTCATTATCCTTTGCGGACTCTGGTGTCTTGCTGAAATTTATTGGCCCTATATTTTTCAATGGCATTTAGGTTACACTTTGCTCTGGGGCAAATTACCACTTTTTCATTGGGCCGATGTGATTGGATTTCAAGGTCTTTCACTAATTTTACTTCTGTTAAATGCCCTTATTGTTTACTGGATTCAATATGCTCCATTCTTCCCAATGAAACGAGTTTCAAAACAAGTTTTAGTTAAAGATTCAACTCCAGATTCTTTAAAAGTTATTCTCCGACGTTTTTTTCAAGGACTTGCCATATCTCTTTCGATCTTTGCTCTACTCAATATCGGTGGATGGTTTCACGGAAAAAACTGGATCGAAAATTATAAACCCACTCAATCCATGACCTTTCTCCCAATACAAGCCAATATTGGTAATTCTGAAAAAATTATGGCCGAACGAGGACTTGGTTTTCAAGATTTCATCGTCGATCGATTTATTCAATTAAGTGAAAAAGCTGTGGCACAGCATCCAGAGGCTCAAATCCTCGTTTGGCCTGAATCGGCCGTACCTGATTATTTAGATCAGGAGTACTCGAATCGTCGTCGCCCTCAAAAAATTAAAAATTTTTTAGCTCAAATAAAAAAAGGCTTAATAACCGGAGCTTATTCTAAAGAGTTTTTATTTCATGCCAGTGATAAAAATTTAAATGAAGAGCGATCTTACAATTCGTTATTTGCATTGAATGCCGAGGGAAATCTCGTGAGTCCTCCATTTCGTAAACATCAGTTGTTAGCCTTTGGAGAATACACCCCATTTGCCAAATGGTTTCCTTATTTAAATGAAATTTCACCAGCTGGACCAGGTTTTAATGCTGGACCTGGGCCTGGTCTCATCAATTACGGCACTTTTAAATTTGCTCCTCAGCTTTGCTATGAATCTTTGTATCCAGAGGACAGTCGTTATAGTGTTCAGTTAGGTGCTCAAATATTAATAAATCTTACGAATGACTCTTGGTTTGGTTATTATTCTGAACCTTATCAACATCTCTCTATGACTTTTGCTCGAGCCATTGAAAATCGTAGACCGCTTTTACGTGTAACAAATACAGGCATAACTTCGGCCATTGACGCTAGCGGAAATCAATTTCAGCAATCCCCTCTTTACCAAGAATGGGCTGAACCCATGACTCTGAACTTTGAAGATAAACCAAAGTTGACACTTTATACTCGCTATGGTGGCTTCTTTCCATTGTTTGTGTTACTAATGACTCTAGGGGGACTTGCGAGTGTCTTATTCCAACGAAAATAAAAACAAAAATCATCCTTTTGATCCTACGGGTCAGTTCAGTTCACCTTCTCTAAAAGAATTGAACAATCTCGACTGGAAAGAACTTCTAAGTCATTTAGAAACTTTAGCCACAGGAAGTTCAACTAAAGAATCCATTATCAAACTGCAAGCTAAAAAAGAACTCTCGGAGGCCGAAGAAAGTCTAAAACGAATCGAAGAATCACGACATTTACTTAAAACCGGTGTGCGCCCTCATATGCAAAGTCTTGATTTTTTTGAATCTTGGTCTATGAAACTCAAGAAAAAATCTATTTTGACTATTCTTGAAATCAGAGACATTCGACATTTTTGCACCGAAACCATAGCCTTAAAAGAGCTGCTTAAAAATTTTCAATCGCCTTGGTTCAAAAGCCTTTTTGAAAAACTAATGAAAGCCGATGAACCCATTTCGGCTATTGATAATTTAATCACCCTCGGTGGCGAGATCCGCAGTGACGCCAGTGAAACACTCTATAATCTTTTTCGAGAAAAAGAAGGACTGACTAAAGAAATTCAACAAACTCTCGATCGTCTTGTTAATGATAACAATATGGAAGTCTACCTTCAGGATAAATACGTCACTTCACGTGAGGGACGTTGGGTTATCCCTGTGAAGGGAGGATCACAACACTATGTTAAAGGCATCATTCAATCCCAATCACAAAGTAAACAAACTGTTTTTATTGAACCACAAGAAGTTATCCCACTAAACAGTCGATTAAAACAAGTTGAATGGGGCATCGAACAAGAGATTGAACGTTTATTGACTGAGCTCTCTCACTATTTATCTTCAAAAAGTAGTGAGTTTTATATATCTCGTGAAATCTTGCAAGAAATTGATTTTTACTTAGCCCATGCCACACTGGCAGAACACTTAAATGCCTCCGCTCCTGTTTTCTCAAAGAATCATATTCAACTGAAAGATTTAAGACATCCGCTCTTAGCGCTTCAATCTGATTCCGTAGTGCCCAACTCGTTGACCTTAGATCAAGGTAAACGGATTCTTCTTTTAACAGGCCCCAACGCAGGCGGAAAAACAGTACTTTTAAAATCCTTGGGACTGGCTGCACAAATGGCCCGCTGCGGAATGCCCATCGCAGCAAGTCCTGGGTCTGAAATTCCATTTTTTTATAATATTGTAACGGCTATAGGTGATTCACAGAGCGTCGATGAGCATCTTTCTACGTTTGCAGCACACCTCAAAATTCTCGATCGAGCTACTCATTTGAAAGGTGAATCGCAACTTCTATTAGTAGATGAGATTTGTGGCTCCACCGACCCGGAAGAAGGCAGTGCTCTCGCTAGAAGCTTTATTGAAACCTATATTAAACAAAACATATTTGGAGTTTTAACATCACACTTGGGCCCTCTCAAAACGGGTTGGGGCCCTGAAAGTGCCGTTCTTCAAGGAAGTCTCCAATACGACGAAAAATCAGGTCGTCCCTCTTATCTTTTTATTCCAGGGATTGCAGGAAACTCGCTCGCTATTCAAACCGCCAAACGCGTGGGCGTTGCGAGTCTGATTATTGATCGCGCCTATGAACTTCTAACCCCAGAGCAAAGAGCACAACGGCAAGTATTTGATGAACTCGAAAAATTAAAACAAGATTTAGTGGCTACACAAAAAGACTTTAATCAACGCGCGCAACAAGCCGATAAAGAAAAGAAAAAATACGAAGCCCTACTGCTTCAACTTGACCAAGAGAAATCCAAAATTTTGGATAAGATTGCCCATGAAACAAAAAAAGAAATCCAAGAAAAGATCAGTCATGCGAGAGTTGAGGATTCTTTTAAGAAGTATCAACAACTCGAAAATATCAAGCAAGATCTTCCTGAAATCATTAAGTCCAAAAAAGGTCCTTCCAGTGATGACAGTCCCATTCAAGATGCCGACGAGTTTGTACAACGATATCCACCCGGTTCAAAAGTTTATATTCCTTCGCTCTCACAAGATGGGATCATTCAAGGAAAACCCAATGCTAAAGGGGATATCCCTGTGCTTTCTAATTCTTTGCGATTAAGTATTTCATGGCGTGAATTAAAACCACCCGAAGTGAGTAGTAATCCGACGGCACGAATTCTACGCCAACACACGAGTTTCAACACAGGTCTCAGCAATCTTGATCCCTCAATTGATATTCGAGGACAAACCGTCGATAAAGCCCTTGAACTCATTGAGAGAGAACTCGATCAATCCGTTTTACGTGGTGAAGATCGAGTTAAAATTGTTCATGGACACGGAACAGAAGCCCTTAAGCGATCTCTTCGAGCCTATCTTTCACGAAGTCCCTATGTAAAGAAATGGAAAGCAGGAACTCCCGAGACAGGTGGAGATGGCATCACCTGGGTTGAGATTGATACCAATGGTAACTGAGTCATCAAGATCTAAAGACGTTCCCAGTCTTATTAAATCCTCTTTTTTTCAACTTACACCTGATAAAGTACTCTCCGCTCTAGAATCTCATGGTTATCTCACCACTGGTCGCTATCGCACTTTGAACTCCTACGAGAATCGAGTCTTCGATGTGGAACTGGAAAATCAATCCGAATCGCTAATCGTTAAATTTTATCGTCCTCATCGCTGGAGCCAAGAAACTATTTTGGAAGAACACAGTTTCTTACAAGAACTCAAAGAAGAAGGAATTCCCGTCGCGGCGCCCTTGCTGCTCCGAGAGACTTCCACACTCTGGAATCATGATGGTCTGTGGATGGCTGTATTTCCGAAAATTCGAGGACGACTCGTTGAAGAAATTTTACCTCCTCAAGTTCCCCAATTAGGTCGATGGCTCGCCCGACTCCATAACATTGGTTCCAAGAAAAACGCTCTCCATCGCCCCACCCTCAAGCCGAATCCTGCTCGACTGGAATTACTAAAGCCTCATATTCCGATGGAGCTTTGGCATCAATATCGACAACTCGCTGAAAATGTTTTTACCTTTCTTGATTCAGCCCTTCCTCGATTTAAACATATTCGCGTTCACGGTGACTTTCATCGAGGTAATCTCATCTGGAACAATGATTGGACCCTGATTGATTTTGACGACTTTCTCATGGCTCCTGCAGCTCAAGATTTATGGCTTATTCTTTCGCAATTAAGCGAAGAGGAGCAAACAATTTTTGTTGAAGCTTACCAAGAACTCAGAGCTTGGGATCCAGAGGAGCACTTTATCCTCGAACCCCTGCGCGCCTATCGCATTGTTCACTACTCAACCTGGATCGCTGAACGTTGGGAAGATCCGTCTTTTCCAAATTTGTTTCCAAATTTTCATGATTATAACTTTTGGACTAGCGAAATTTTAGAGCTTCAAAAAATCATTGAATAAGCACCTCTTTTGTTCTTGCTCGGCAGGAACTCGAGAAGCCAGGATTTTGCAAAAAGTTCTATTAGCATTAGTCAATCGCCTACAATTAAAAATGACTGCTATCAATATCAACTTTCTTTTCAGTATTTTTGTAAAAGGCTCCACAATTCGGTTTTTAATCAGTTGATTTTAAATATGAATAAGAATCTAGATTATATTCTTTAACGATTCTCGATAAATTTTCTTAGTTTCAAGGGGAGCAAGAGTTATTGCCTTTCTTGCGCTTTCTTTTGCTTTAGTATGTTGCTTTAAGCTTTCTTGAACTATAGCCAAATTATGCCAGAGTGCCGGAGATTCAGCGTGCCATTCAGCAGCTCGAAGAAGATATTTATTGGCGGTTATTAAATCTCCCTCGCTAAATGCAATATTCCCTAGGCCTATGTGTCCACCTAAACTTGATGGCCACTTTTTCAAAATTTGTAGATAAGCCACTTTCGCTGGTTTTAATTGTCCAATTTTTTCTAGAGTGGCAGCCTCATTAAGAATACTGAGTTCATCGAGAGAAATCGGGAGCTGATCTGGTGGAAGTACCACGAGTCCCCAGTAGTCACCTAATTTCCAAGAACTTTCAAACTCGCGCATATCAACATGACTATTAGCCAATGGACCAGTATGCATGATAATCTCAGGCTTTGTTAGATCGTAGCCAGTTACAACAGCATAGTGCCATTGTGGAGTCCACTTTAGAGCTAAATTTTCAAAAATAATGACAGGATGATTAGCACGAACTTCTGCTAACAACTCGGACATACTTGATATTGGTACGGTTAAATATCCATTTCGACGACTAGCACTGATTAAATCCATTTGTAAACTACCATTCTCTGCTGGTGTATAAACCTGATTGATTAGTTCATCTAAATTAATTTTGCTTCCTCCTGCCCAGAGCATCACCATCATTAAAGAAGATGGGCCACATTGCCCTCTTTGTTGATTGATAAAAGGGACATCCTTAATTTGATGAGTCAGAGGATTGGCTTTATTTTCATTTGCGAGAGTTAAAATCATTTCAGTTTGAGGAGCTAGAGTTGCGCATCCTGTTTGATAAAAGCAAAAAGCTAAGAATAATATAATTAATATCCTATTTTGATTCATGTCTAAATTCTTTTGAATAAATAAATAATAAGTATCACTAATAGAACTGTTATGAGGATGTCACCACCATAACGTGCTTGGTTCATTTCTTGAGAAAGATGATAAAGTTCTGATTCATTTAGACTCGCTAATCGCTCTCTGATTTCGTCAGGCTTTAGTCCACGCTTGAGAAGTTCCTGTTGCACTTGGGGTTGATCCAGTATTTCATGAATATTTTCTCTGCTATTGAGATACTTTAATTCAGCAACTACGCTAGAAGTAGATAGCATCGAATTTGTAGTTTTAGTAAACTCAGATCCCTCAATGGCAGCATACGCAGGCAAATTCGTAAGAAGAAATGCCATAAATAAAGATGTCGGTACTCGAATCGATTTTATAATTGTCATATTTGACTCCCCCTAATAGTTTAAAAATGGAACTGTTTGAACTGAAATTTTAAAAATAGATCTTTAATTAAAAGCTATGACCTTATTTCAAGTCTGAACTCATTAATTACAAGTTCTTCCTATTGATCCCAATTCCCAAAGTACGTTTAAGCAAAATATAGGCCATATTATCTGATGCCTACTGAAGTTCATCCTGGCAAATCGACTTAGTCGCTACAGAAAATGCATCACTTATCTTGATCAGCTTGACTTGTGGCATTCTAATTGAATTTAACTTCGTTTTAAAATATCTAACTCTACAATCAACTAAACCCTGACTCTTTGGTATAAAGTGTGCTTGGTATAAGTAGAGTCAGTTCCGAGATAGCAAAAAAATTACAGTTTAGTACAATCCATTTTACGACTGTTATTGTTTTAATTTCTCTCATTATCTGCTGGTTAAGGAGAAAAATTGTGTCTCAACAGAACTAAAAATTAACTTCACCACTCTATTTTCCGTATCTCCGAACTAACTCAAAGTATCCGTGAATTGAAAGATTATTATAGATGAGTTGAAGTAATTAACGATTAATCCTGGTACGTTCACGTGGATTTTTTGAACGAAGTTATTATAATTTAAAAAGTTAGAGTTCATAAATTAAACAAAATGAAATTTCTAATAAGATAAATGTGAAAAAATGGAGCAAAATTTTGGTGTGTTGCATATAATTATCGTCAATTTAATTATAATTGAAAGGACACATAATTATGAGGAGAACATCAAAAATGCGCTGCCAATCCAAAATGAATCGATTCGGCCGTATTTGATAAATTGCGATTGTATTGCATCATTAATGATAAAATTCTAAAATCATAACCAAAACCAAATAAATAACGAGTGTTGAAAGTCTGTGGTCGCCCCTTTTGACCAAGATCAAATTCAATGTCGCCACTCATTGTTCCTGCTTGTCCTGAAGATTCTTGCGCCGTGACACTTCCTGGTGTTGAAATAATACTGTCTGCTGAACCAAAATTTAAATCCGTTCCTAAACCTAAGTAGGCATCCAGAAAATAAAGTGCTCCAACTCCCGTGGTCACTTCAATTGGTATAGTGGTTATATTGGCAGAGGCACCTAATTGAGCCGTAGCAGAATAAGTCATTGTCATAGATTGAGTTCCCCCAAGCATCGGATCACTAATATCTTGTTGAACAGTTTCACTCATGGACTTAGAAAATAAAACTTTTATTTTACTACACTTAAATCCAGTTGTCACATCCACGCCATTCCACTTGAGCGCTCCCATAAGAAGTGAGTTTCCCCCCAGAATTCGATACTGTCCCATTAAGCCATAAGAAGAGTACTCAAAACTCACATCTTGCATTGATCTTGAAAACTGAGAAAAATTTAAATATAGTTTAAAATTCTCTGGTTGAAACCAACCAATTTTTGGAATCCTTAGTAGGCTTCCAGGTGCTCCAAGCGTCATATTCATACCACCAGAAAGACCTTTAACATTCGTAATAGCATCGGACTGGGTTAATAGTTTTTGTGGTCCAATACCACCCAAATCAGCACCCAATCCACCACCCACTTCTAAATAAAAATATTTGAATCGATCTGCTAAATCATGCGTACCACCAGCACTAACAAGTGATGTAGCATTGGCCGTCCCAACTAAATAAGAACTGGCATCAAACTGAGTTAGTTGATTATTCACAGTGGTTTCCATTGAATCAAAAACTTGGTCAATTTGCGCTGTCAAACTAGGGTTACTCGATATATTTCCATAATTACGATTTATAATTCTAAAAACACCAGCATAAGCCATATCAAAAATTAAAAAACAAGAAACAAAGAATATTATATTCCGAGACATCAATAAAGTTTTCAGCACGCGGCCTCCCAAGAATTAATCGGATCGATTTGACAATATCTAAATGCAAATTAATATCTCATTTATTAGAGTACAGATAGATCACTATACTAAAATCAATGTCGTTCACTTTTGCTAGCCCTTCATTCTCGCCACACTTGCTTAGACTGCGACCTCGGTCTGGTAAAAGCTAACGAAATTGCTTGTTAGCGATAAAAAGTGAACAGCATTAAAACTAAACTTTATCAAAGTAGAGTTATTGTTGAGTCAAATAAAGAATTCAAAATTACCAGAACTGACCAGCTACGAATGATTTTCTTAAAATTGAAGTTTCAATCGAAATGAGTCAGTTTAAAATCACATAAGTGTCCAGAATCTCGGACATTAAAATCCGATTTTCGAATTTTTTGAGCTTCAGTGAAAATAAAAATCACTTTGAATATAGCAATATAATTGCAATGAGACCTCTCCAAAAGGAGGGTCGAATAATGACTATAAATAAATTTATTTTAGGTACTCTACTCATTTCTGCCAACTGCTTTGGATATCCTCTAATCGATCGAGCGACCCAAACAGGTGAATATCGAATTCAGGTCTTTCCTGATAACTTTATTGGAGGACTGTTTTGGTACGTTCCAACCTCAATTGAACCCATCGTAGAAAATGGATTACCAATGTCTGAATTATCACAAACAAATGACGAACTGTTATTTCTGTTTCGAGGTCAAGCCTCTGTAGAGGAGTCAACACTCAGTGCTTTAGCTCAAAATCTTGGTGTACCAAGGTCAAACTTAAAACCAATTTATTACAATTCAAACAAAATATCGGCCTGTGTAATGGATCTCTTTGATAAAGATGAAGTCCGATGGTTAGTTCCACAGTCCATGGGTAACTTTATGGAGATTCTCCCCTTTGGGATAAGAACAAAAAATAAAGACTTGATACCAATCCTTTCAAGATACTTTAATGGGAAAGGATTAACTTGTCTCTATGAGTATGAATTTAACGCTGTCTACACATCCTTTAAGGTTCATGTCGAACTGGATTTAAACAGAATTTACACTAGGTTTCAAAATCAAGCCCACGCAGAGGGGTTTTGGTGGGAAGCTGATATCAAGATACTCATTGAGAAACTCATGAGAGAGGGGTATTTAAAAATTGTACAATATCAAGATACAAGTTCCTCAGATTCGAAATTGGATGAGCAAGTGAGAGCAGCCTTCGATGATATTTTAAAAAAAGTTGTCGGTATGATTTTTATTCCAACAGTTAAAATTCAAGAAGGCGAAATAGATGGAAGAGGTCGTCCTTGGTCATTACGCACTGATTATCGCCAAAAAATTGAAAATAATCATTTTACTTTTGATTTAGAATCGCAATCAGTTCAGAAGAAAGTGTCCACAATCGGTGTTCGATTAGGACTAAAATAATCCCCATAGGTAATTATCAATTAAACAAGAAAGAAAAAAATGAAAATATCAAATAATAATTTAGTAATTTTAAGTTTAATACTAATTATAATAAATGCATCTTTTGCATTAGCCAATCCACCACTCACCATCGATCAAATGAAACCTTTGGGTCGACTGACCTTTTTTGAAAGTAATTACGAATACAGTTATTACCTCCCGTCAGCCTTTCGAAGTGAGTTGGAGTGTCTTCCTCAGGGGTCAAAAAAGTATCGATGCTTTTTAAGAATCATTAATGAGCTCAATAAAAATGAATTAATACTCCTTAGTAGAGTTGGACCTTCAAATGCATTAAGCGATTTGAGTTATAATATTGTTAACGGGATACAAGAACGGATGACCCTGAAACCAGAGTTTACAGATCCATTGAATGAAAAATCTATTTTTACAAAAACTCTTCGACTTTCTGATGCTCCATACGTTCTCTCAAGTTTTCTTTTAGACAATGAAAAGGCTCAACTGTTGATGGGCACTTATAGTAAATCATCGCTTGGAATTTATACAGTTTCAATTGATCTCAATGTCACGGAAACAAATTTTTTCCTCTCCATTACAAATTCAACTGAACTTAAAATAAGATTATTGGAGCTTGAAGGGAAAAGAATTAAATCTACCTCTATAAACTCAGAAATCGAAAAACTTTTGAATAATTTAATCATAGAATCAAAAGGATTCCAAAATCCAAAGACAATGATTTACGAAATTATATTAATGAAATTTTTCACAAAAATCGAAGGTTCTAAATATCTAGTAAAAATGAATGAAGTAAGTCAGATCAAAGATCGAAATTTACTATTGCTGGATGATTCCACAATCAATAATCCATTTTTATGTGAAATAAATTTAGAATTAAATGAATCAGCGATTCCCGCAACATATTGTAAAAGAAAAGAGGACTTAAATAATGCCAACAATTAATATTTATATTTTATTATTATTAGTTCTTTTTGGATGTCAAAATCTCACTCCAGATCTAAGAATTACTCATCAAAATAACATCACACATGTCGAAGAACCAAATGCTAATCAAAGTGTCATTGGAGATAATAAGATTTGTCGCATTACTGAGGACACTAATCCATGTCATATTCAAAAAAGGATCTATCAAAAACTAGTTCAGTTGTCCCATTCAGGGAATATGACTACCGCAGTCTTAGATTTAATTGAGGTTCAAGAAAAGTATAAATTAAATGAAGACATGATTCAGTGTCTTAAAAAGAATTTTTGTAGGAATAACTAAAAATGAAAATATTAATGTTAATCGTACTTTTAACAGGTCACTTAGGTATAGCTCAAGTCAACCTTGATCGGGCTTATTTAGGAAAAACTGGAAATACTCTCTTTTATGATATCAATGATCAAAATTTAATTTGGGTCATTCCAAAGTATTTAGATGCCACATCAGCAAACGATATCTTACAAATTGGATCAGAATACCGAGTACGCTATAATGTAAGTCTACCAGAGCAAACTCTCGTAGATTTAGCTCCACAAGCCGGAAGTCCGCTGAGGTTTAGAGCTTTTCGTGCAACTCAAGTAACATTAGAGCAATTAACTGATGTTGATCCGAGATTGAAGCCAAATATTATTCCATTAGGTGATATCGGAATGTTTGGCGAAACGATTTCTTATAACATAAGCATTCAGTCGAGATACTACCCTAACACTGCTAAAAATCTAACCAAGCATCTTTTTGATGGAAAAAGATCGTTTCTTTTAGGCCGAGTGTTTTATTATTTTTCTGCCATTCGATCAGGTCAGCTCTTTCAGGCTCAAAGCGTTGTAGCTATATTAACACCTAAGAAAACTCCAATTTCTAAAGTAAAAATAAAAGTAGCAGCATTAGAAGATTCTTCGTTTGACCAAAATAAGTTTAAAAGTTCCCATTTTAAAATCGAGTTCCTATTAGAACCTCAAGGCCACCCCCATCCACCACTGAAATATGTGACTCATTCGGAGTTACAATTCGATACTCAAGCTTATAATCCTCAGATACTTTTTAACAGCCAAAGTGGATGTTGGAATAAAGGTACTGAAAATGTGATTTGTTTAAATGATTGATAATCCCAAGTCTTGAGATGCTTTAGCATTTTTGATAAAATCAAAGTTCTGAAGACTTGCTCATTTTTGATCCACAATTTATGATTTTATATTCGACAGACTTAAACTTTGACAAAGTTCCTTCCTCCGTCATAATTGGTGACTAGAAAAGGTGGAAAAATCACATATGTCGAACTCATCTAAAAAAGACAAAAAAATAAATCGGCTACTTTGGTTAGATCTAGAAATGACTGGTCTTGATGTGAATAAAGAAGTCATCATTGAATGTGCTGCTATTATAACAGATTTAAATCTTAATCCCATTGAAACCTATGAGCAAGTGGTTCAACAAGCCAACACCTACCTTAACAATATGGATGAATGGAATAAGCAACACCATGGAAAATCAGGCTTGACGGCCAAAGTTCCTTTTGGAAAAGCGGCCCATCTGGTTGAAGAAGATTTGCTTCACCTCATTGATCGACACTGGAATCAAGAAGAAGATCGACGAGCCGTAATTTGTGGTAATTCCATTGCTCAAGATCGTCTTTTTATTACAAAGTATTGGCCTAATCTTGAAAAAAAACTCCACTATCGCATGATGGATGTGAGTAGTTGGAAGCTCATATTTTTTCAAAAATTTGATGTCAAATTTGATAAATCAGAAAAACACCGTGCACTTGATGATATTTTAGAAAGCATCAGTGAACTAAAACACTATTTACAATTTATTAAAATCTGATTGTTGTCTATTGCCTTCGTTACAAACAGCCAGCCACTTCTAAATTATTAATCTAACTCCTGAACGTCAGTAATAAGAGGGGCGAGACGAATAACACGCCCCTCACTATATATAGTATCTGCTAATTCATTTTTAGTCTCTATAACAGTCAACGTACTTACTTGGGCATGTAGCTGTTAATCCTCCAGATGGTGTACTTGAAATATCAGATCGTTTTAAAAACGCCAAAACTTTCGCATAATAATCGACGTCTCTTGTCCAGTAGATATAATTGGCTTTTAAGTTGTCTTTTCCAAAATTATATAACTCTAGCAAGGTTGGCACATGACCCGGATCCGCCTTTTTTGCACTAGTATATCTGTAGTCAATGGGTTGCACCGAAGGCATGAGTGGTACAATACCTGCAAGTTTTGGATAATAAGTGTAGATGCCATCTGGAGTCTTAGGGTCACTATCAGAGAAAGTAAGAGATTTGTCCGTAGGCAGAATGTCTGGCCCACCTAAACTTGCTCCCATATCTTTTAATGACGTAATAAATGCATCGAGGTATTTTCGTGTGTGATTAGTAAATTGATAAACTGTTGTATTTGGAAAATAATTGCGAGCTAACTGATCAACAGCAAGAAGCCCATTGTAGTAATCAAGTTGTTGTGCCGCCGTAAAATCAGTTCCTGCTGAGCTTTCAGTGAATCCAATAGCTTCAAAATGAGCATTAGCATTGTAACGATTACCTAAGGCTTGCAACAATAAATTTAAGCGTGCTCGAACTTTAGTATTCCATAATTTTATTAAATAACCATGTGGCGCCCCTGTTAATGATGAAGTATACGCAATCTGCCCACCATCATAAGTTGATGTCCTAACATAAGCAGGAACAACGTTATCCACTAAATCAAATGATTTGATCTGAAGCAGTACAACTAATCTTTTATTATTTAATGCTAGACCTGCTAAATGTTTGTCAATTTTAGAAAAATTGTATTTACCCATTTCCGGTTCAAGATCTCTCCAGTGATAGCGAATTTGCGCGCCACGAAGCATGGGTGTCGCCTTGAGTTCACTATAGACATTTGATAAATAATTGTCTTCGTATTTAGGATTACCAGGCATAATAAGTGTGTAGTAATGGCCAGGGTGCCATTTCTTAACATTAGCCGGTAAACTGTTGGCATTAGGAGTTGCCAGCAAAGAAATCCCTATTGTAAAAAACATTGATATTAAATAATTCTTATTCATTTGTACCCCCATTATATTAAAGAAAGTCCCTTCCTTTACACATTTTTAAAAAATCATAAATATTTTGACTCAAAAAAATCTACATAAGTCATTCGTTTATAAATTTATTCAAAAGTATTATTAACTTTTGTTACCCCCCCCTTTTTTTTACTTTATATCACAATTTGAGTTAACAAATCTTTTATTCAAAGCGCGTTTCAAAAACGGACAATAATTTATAGTTTTGAGCAAATGTATTTTCATGGATGAGAAAAAAAATTATATTTCATCCATCGATCTTGTTTTACCACCAGCGTAGCTATCGGATAAAGCTGCATCTTGTTCGCTTTGCCAAATCGAATATCTTTGATAATTTTCCAGACCTAAAATTTGTTTGAGTTCTTCTTGGTAATTGAAAAGAATTTGTTGGTTGATTAAATTAAGATCGGTATAGAACTCATCATTTGAATTAGAAAGGCTTTGGTTACTTTTATTTCTGAGAACATCATCTTCCATGTGTCTTTTTGCATCCAGTACTCTAGATATTTCACTTGCAGTAAGGCCAATTTGAGTGAAGAGATAATTTTCAAGCTTTACAGTCTTTTGTAAGGACATCTCGCTATCCATTTGTGCTTTTGCCTCCTCGTCAGAAAACTCATTTTCTGGATTCCCAGATTCATACTCTTCATATTTTTCTTCTACCGTAAAAGATGCTATTGCTCTGTTTTTTTGTAAATCAGATTTACTTTTTTTTGTATGTTTAAAGTTAAAGGCGTAGATATTTCCATGAGGACGTGTATCTTGCAGCGAAGAGAGATAAAACTTTTGGGTCTCTTTTTTATAAGAGCTTCTGTTGTTTTTTTTTGTTGATTGAAATTGAAAACATAATAGAAAGACGACACAACCAAATATTAGTGCTATTATAAGATCCTTTTTTTGCATGTTTCCCAATTAAAATCCTTCCTTACAAAACTCATTTGAAATTCGGGAAACGTCAAAAAATAATAAGATAAGTTTTTATTTTGAATGCTTTGGTAATAATATCATAAAAATGTAAATATCAAAGAATTTTCATAGATGAGAACAGAATTTATTAGTTTTTTAAGATTATACTAATGTTTATCTAATATTAGTAATGTTGAACTCATTTTGAGAAAACAGTCGAATTTGAGACAATGTAGAACGTGAGTAAATTAAAGTTAATGATGAAGAGTAATTTATTAGGGAGATTCCATGACTTTATTTAAAATTCGGTAGGTCTTTAACTTCTTTATCTGTGATATATCGAAAAACCGGCACAAGAATATTATGCCGGTTTTAATAATTTTAATTTTTGATTATTTTAATCCCAAAATTAGTAGGCTAATTTGCAACCTTGGCCTGCCATATTTTGAATTCTCCATCTTCCATAATCACATCGAAAAACGACATTCATTTTCAATATTCTATAACCTGGAACATCGATATTGGAGCATAAATCACCATCACGTGAACGTCCACAATCGGTATATCCCGTTACTGCTTGATGACTTCCATTAACTTTACAAACTAAATCTACTGACTGATCATAACAAGTATCACGATGATCCCAATAATCATAAGAATAAGAATCTCCTGCAGAAGAGACCTGAAACTCAGATGAGTCTGAAGCGCTATCGACATCCCCCAATGTATTAGCAGATACAAAACCTGCACTCATCAACAGTGATACCAACGCTATATTTTTGAAAATATTCATTTTCATATTTAAATCCCCTTTCGTTTTTTTGTGTTTACTATCCCTTTTTTTATTCTAAATTTGGTTTATGCAATTATAATACCAAACATTTTGACACCACTTATGAACTTTGATGTGCAAACCTTCAAAGTAATTGCTATTTATGTGGGCAATATCTTTGTTTCCAAAATAAAAAAATTGCACTGTGTTTGATGAAAGAGGATCACTATTCTTTAATCTAGGCTTTGTCTTAGTTATTAATTCGAAGACTTATTTAGTTTTCCGTAGATTCTTTTAGACAAAGACGCTTTTAAGTTTCCATTGAATTTACCAATAAATTTTTGAGAGCGAGATCGAGACACGGTAAGCACCACTTGTTGATCTTCTTTGGGTGGAGCTAAATCTGGTAAACTTTCTTTAAGAGGTGGAAGAGTCACCGTTGTTTGACCTTTGGATTCAGAAAGCAAAGTTGAACCTTGTTGAATACGAAGCTCAGCTCTAATAGAAATGTTTGGTTCATCTTTGGTTTCGATGACCACCTTGAGAGCATCAGTGAAATTAAAATTAAAAGCATTGTTAGGTTCGAGCACTTTAAAATCCTCTGGCATCATGACGTTTGCAGATCCAAACTCAGTCCCATTTCTATAAAAAGTTAAAGTATAAGTATTAGTAGCACTCTTTGGTATTGTGGCTTCGTAAGTAAAACCTAATACATTATCTTTTCTTCTCATGCGAACACCGTTACAAGTTAGTTTATCTCCATCTATGAGATCGACAAGTTTTGATGGTCCTGAGGCCTGATGATAAGGTGAGGTAATGCAAGTAATGGTGTTTGCATCTTGGATTAATTCATCGTTTTGCTCTATATTAGTTGAAAAATAGATCGATTCTGGTGAAACAAGATCGGAATCGACTTTATCGCAGGCCACTAAACCTTGAATGATTATTCCTATAAATAGGATGTTTTTGAACTTCATACTATATTCTCCTTTATTAATTATTAGAGGATACCTAGATTAAATATTTGACTAGGTATCCTGTTGTGAAGAGCTATATCTTTGATTAATGACAAATTTTGTAGAATTAAATTGTCATTTTTGTAAAATCAAATTTGACAGTTTGTCAAAACGCCAACAATAGACTATGTGTTTACCTACGATGGAAATATTTAAATATTTTAACTATAGAGATTTTCTAAAAGCTCTGATTCAAACCCGAAGTATTGAAAATAAGGGAGTTATCACCGCAATATCGAAATCGATGAATGTCCATTCATCTTTAATGAGTATGGTACTTTCGGGTAAACGAGATCTTTCCATCGAGCAAGCGTATGATTTATGCCAATACCTTGAATTAACTGATTCAGAAATTGAATATTTTATATTATTAGTTCAATGGGAGCGAGCAGGAACCAAAAAATTAAAGTCTTATTATAAAATAAAAATTGAAGCTTTAAGAAAACAATCCACATTACTTAAAAATAAAGTTCAGGTTCATAAAACCCTTACTGAAGCCGAACAAAGTATTTTCTATTCTAGCTGGATCTATGCTGCCATTCATCTTTATTGTGGAACTGGCAAAATCGGAAAATCTGTTTTTGAAATTTGCAGCGAATTTAAAAAACCACGCAAAACAGTATTAGAGATTTTAAATTTTCTATGCTCGATTAATCTATTAACAGAAGCTCAAGGATATTACCAGGTATCTTCTAAGAGTACCTTACTGGGGCTAGGATCACCATACTTAATTCGACATCACATGAACTGGAGGAACCGGGCTATGGTTCGGATAGATGAGTTGACTGAATCAGAACTGATGGTTAGTGCTCCTTTTTCAGTAAGCAAGACTGATTTTTCAAAAATTCGAGAACTTCTCCTTAATTCGGTTAATAACGCGACCAAAGTGATACAAGAATCGCCAGAAGAAATTACGGCATGTATGAATATCGATTTGTTTTATTTAGGTTCCAATACGCAAACAGAAAATGAGGCTATAAATGGATCAATTTAATTTTAAAAAACTAATATTATTAATCGGATTTCTTAATCTCAATTTTGCTCAGGCAGGAGGAGTTCACATCGGTGGTGGGAATGCCCCCGCATTAACGCCACTAAGCCAAGAAGAAATTCAAACCAAAATTGAATATTTTCATCAATTTCGCCATGAACTAATAACCACTTTAAAATTAGTGGGTTTGAGTGCCAAAAGAGTCTTAGCGATTCAACCTCAATTATCACAAGCTCTGGAGCAAACAGAAAAAGCCAAATCGGAGTTTCAAGCTCAATTGTATGATAATATATTTACCCAAACTTTTGATGAAAAACGAGTTGAATCGATCAAAATTAATTTTGATACTGATGGTGCTTGCCCAGATAATTTAGGAAATGCTAACGACGCCAGTGTAGTAAACTCGGATTTAAATACGATTTGCTTTAGCTTAAATCGATTACAAGAAAAACTGGGCAAAGAAAATTACGAAGTTGAACTCATGGCCCTCTATATTCATGAACTCTCTCATTGTTTTGGTAGTACGGAACAAGACGGAAATGCCCTCCAAGAAGAACTCCGCAGTTTAGGACTGAAGTTTAAAGACTATCTAACCTTTCTTAACCCTGAAGGCATCAAAATAAAAAACCAATTAAAAGAAATTCTAGCTCAAGTTGACGCTTTAAAATTAGAAAATACGAAGATCTCTAAAATCTGTCCTCAGATTACTAGTATCAGTAGTCATATTTTTTCCTTATTTCAATCTGAAGGTGCTAAATCAACAGGTCAATCCGCTCTTGGATTTAATGGAGTCATTGCCTTTCATGCTGCCTACGTCGTAAGTTCCTATTTAAATGATTCCTGTGATCCATTAATGATTATTCGTAAACAAATTAAATTTAAAAAGAATAAGAGTCTTAGTGTCAAAGATCTTTATCCTGATCCAACAATGATCCTTGCCCCTTTGGGTTTAGATATGCAAATTAAACTCTCTTCCTATCTTTTTGCCGATTTGGGAGATGCCGTCATTGTGGCTCCCAACTTTGCTGATATAAACTCACTGGCTGTAAATTTAAAAGAAGTAAAACGTCTCCTCGAACTGGCAGTTCAATAACATAGTTTATAAATTACTCTGAACTTTTCAATTTAAAAAGGTGATTAACAATGGGGCTTCATATGAAAATAGTATTGAAAATAAATTATAACTTTTATGTTGTGTTTCTCTCATGTATTTTTATTGTTAGTTGCACACAAAATCGTTCTAAAAAAAGTGGGGAAGCACATTTTTGGACATCTCCAGGAAACTTAGTATCTCCCGGAGAGCATAAACCAAATGAGTGCCCTACACTCGAAGGTAGATATAAACTTAAATCCAATGATCGGGTTATCTATTCAGTGATTACAAAGGATGATAATGGAAATCTGATGGTTCAATTTGACACGTCTGATATTCTGACAATTAATGGTAAGGTTCAAAAAAATGGAGACGATATTGTTATGGGAATATGTAGCAATAATTCTATAGTAGTGGCTAATGATTCAAATTCAAATAGCAATACCATAATCATTAAACCAACAGTTAATGGATTTGAAGCGAATAATAATAATAGTTTAGTTATTGAGTACATTAAAACTGAAGATTAAAGTCAATTTCATCGAAAAGCGTCCAAAGAAGAATATTTTGGCCTACTTATTGCATATTAAATCATATAGTTAAAGGAAAGCCAAAATGCAATTAATGAGTACTGTAACTCTATTAATCACTTTGATCATTGCAAGTGAATGCTTACCAGCACAGTTAAATAGCTGCAAGCAAGTATTTCAATTAAAAAAGACCGATACTTCCATTATAATTGAATTAATACCAAGCTATAAAGATGCCGATTTACTAAAATCCAAGTCAATGGAATTGCTAAAGATGCTTGATGATTATTTCATCCTACCAGAGCAGGTTTATTTTTTTAATCATTACAAAGGACCTGTGTATATGGATGGAGTGATTGCAGCACGAATTCCTTTTACCGAAACGTTTTCAATAGGAAAAATTAAAAAAACCAGTAGTGATTCAATTCCTATTCATTTACATGAACTCACACATCAAATTTTTGAAACAACCATTAATAATATCTATAAAAATCATCCTGAAGTGATTTGGGCTTTCACTTCAAGAGTTGACATGAAAGGGGAAGGTCCTTCAATAGAATTTATAAATAACACTAAGCACTTAACTCGATTTAAAAACATTTCAAGCAAGCAAATAAATGATTATTTTTTTAAAATAAGGAATACTGCAGAAGGCTATAATGAATTATTTGCTGATTCAGTACCAGTTTTTTTAACAGGAAATCCAGATGCTATTTTTAAAAATATTTATTTTAAACAAGTCGCTGAACAAGGAAGCGACGTTGAAGTTTTATTAATGAAAAATCGTCGGTTAAGAAAATTTGAAAACGATATAATTCCATTCTCAAGTACAAGAGACGATCATTCTGTCTTTTACGAGACTCGCATTTGGATTTGGAAAAATATTTATCAAGATTACTATCTTTTAAAACACCCAAATATGCCAAAAGGCGAATTATTATTTAAAATTTTTGAGGCTATCATAATCTCATTAAAAAGTGTCACAAAAAATTTCAGTGAAAGTGGTAATAATCTCAATTATGTTGAGCTTAATGACAATCTAATACAAACTCTTAAGTCAGAGTTTAAATTGAATTAGATATCAAACTAATAAATATAATTCACAAACTTTTCCATTTAATACCACAAATCTTAAAATTTGGATACCTTTACCACAAATCAATAAGACCTATTAAAACACTAAATTTTGTAGATGGATGTAGATTTAATATTAAATATATTTAGCTTATAAATAGGTTTCAATTAACGAAAAAACAATAAAGTCAATAGATACAAAATAAAAGGAGTAATTATATGAAATTAAAGGTAAAGTTATTATCTGTATTGGTGTTAATCAATCAATTCAGTGTTGGAGTTATGGCTGAAAAAGTAGGGCCGTTCAATGAAACAGGCACCTCACCAAGTATAAACGCACCTTTTCCAGCTCTATTAGGTTGCCAAATCGCTGCTAATGATTTGATTGAACGAGCAAATGGTAAATGCATAGAAGAGGGGTATTCATATTATATTAAGATCAATCAAACTAATTGCGATACAAGACTTTTTGGTGGATTTCAAGTGAGTATGAGATTTACATGTCGATAATAAAATTTTACTTTTTATAACAAAATGAATTCTTCACATTTTACTTGAATTGTGAGTTTGATGAGCTTGAAGCACAAAGAACTTTATCTTAGTCCCCGCAATTTTATCCAGTGCAACTCAACTTGTTATTATCCGAGCTGCACTGGTTATTATAGTCAGGTAGCTAAATTGAGTAATACAAAAAATTAGCGATAGTCGTGAAGATAATCGATACGATCTGATATCCAAGGCTCATGAACTCCCGATATATCAAAGCCACGGCTCAACATAGGTGCACTAACAGATTGCAGTGGTATTACCGAGGGAGCAAAGTCAAAATGAAGAATACCTACGTCCTGCATCTCTTTGGTGACTCGTGATACAAAGGGGTCAACCAAAACTTTACGCCGAATGAGTTCATCAAAGCTACGGGCCAGTTCGTCGTTGGTGAATCCATAATTTTCAGTCATGTCTTTGGCGACATTCACAGTTCGTTGCAGATCCAAGCGGCCGTCTTGATAGAGATCGAGTGCTGTTTGAAAACTATTATACGTGGGAATCGTTCTTCGCCCAAACTTAAGATAGTAATCAGGATCGGTATCAGAAGCGAGATTTATATAAATTTTTTCAACGGGATCATTTTCAGGAATGCTGCTTTGTAATTGAAGTATAGTATCAACCTGCTCTCCTGTTACCCAAAATTGAGCGAGTATTTGTCGGAGCTCGTGAGGACCAATTCGCCGCGCACAAATATCACTATAGAGATTATAGATAACAGCATCAGACTCACTATCATCCCCCCAAAGCACTTGTCGCACATCTCCTTTGAGCATGGATCGCAATTGCAATAAAGCCTGAACCTTGTATCCCACTTGTTTCGTCAAACGCCACCATCGCTTAGGGTGGAGATTTTGCAAATTATCTTTATAAAAACATCCAAAAGGAAAAATCCCATCAATGGATAGTTTTTCACTGATTCGACTTTCCATCTGAGGTGGAGAGGCCGTAATAAAATAAAGTGGAAAATGACGATGGGCTTTTTGAACCTGCCACTGATCGACCAAGCTTCTAATCAGCGTGTTGGTTCCAGGAATATTCTTCTTAGACATGGCTCTTTCTAATGCCACCTTAAGAAGTTCGATAAAACCACCCCATGATGTATCGAGATAAGTTTTATCTAAATCCCACACGAAAATTTCATTGGCGCTTTTCTCCACACCTTCAGCAATATAGCGAAAAAACACAACATCCGACCAGACTGTTCCGTAATCTTTCCAATGAGCCATAAATTCCTTTGATACTTTTGAAATTCGTTCTTAGTGTAACAAGAACCAAAGGAAATATCCAGTAGACTTTACAGGAGCTCTCAGGTAAGGACTCTCTATGTTTAAACTCATTAATCTTGCCAATTGTAAGCGAAACCTTGACTTTAATCCAGAGAGTCCATGGCCTGAGCTCCTACCGCTTTATTGCTATGAAGACGAGCTGCTTTGTGGATTTAATCGCACTACAATTGATCCAGAAACAAAAGTTATTTCGCTCGAAGGTCAAAGCCTTCCTATCTTAATTAAAACTATTCATCCAAATTTAAGCTTTCCAGAGGTTGCCAGACTCGTAGAAAAACTTTCTTTAAGTTTGGATAAAACAAAAGATTGCACCAATGAGGTTTGGAACCTCTATGGTTACCATGCACGTGAAAACCTTATTATTCTGGCGCAGAAAATAACTCAATTACCGAGAGATATACAGCGATGGCTATCTCAAAAAAAATTTTCCCCCCAGGATTTAGCTCCCCTTCGAGCACTCAATGATTTAAAGATCATGAATGACTTTTGGGACGAATTACTAATATCAAATCCCTCTAAGTCAGAGGGTGTTAAATGGATAGAATTGTTAGTCGAGCTCCTTCTCATGGATTTCAAATTTGAACAAATACATCCCAATGGAATCAAAATGAATTCCGTGAGTGGTGAAAACTCCACAACTTCTTGTAGCCAATCTCTCTCGACTTCACTTTGGCTTTCTCATCTTCAAGCTCTCCGATATCCCCTCTCCACCAATCAAGATCTACTCGCTGAAACGAAAGTCCGCTCTCTCCACTGGCCGGCCAAAAGCGAAGCGCGATGGTCAAGACGTGGTGATCGCAGTGGAATTGAATTGAAATTATTTTTTTCAAATCCTTCAGAATTAAAATTAAATCTAGTTCGTCTAGAAAAGGTATCAAATGAGCTAGAAAACAATAACACTTTGGAGGAGCTATGGTCGAAAAATTAATCTCCTCAATTGATATTGTTTATATTAACCAAAAATCTAAGAATGCTCCTGTGACCGCAAGAATTTTAGACCTTTTTCCACCATCTAAAATTCAATGGGTAGCAGACGATCATTCTTTTGGTGATAAAGAAGGTCAATTATCGGCAAGAGAGTACACAGAGAGCAAAAAAAAACTTTTTGTAACTCCTTTTAAAGGTCAGTTTTTTAAACGTTGTCCTGGAGCTTCACAACGCACGGCTCTTACTTGCTGCAATTATTATGTTTTAAACCTTGGGCTTCAATGTAATATGAATTGTAGCTATTGCTATTTACAAAGCTATCTGAACACGTCGGTAATGACTATTGTTTCTAATATTGATGATGCCTTAAATGAACTCAATGCTATTAGTTTAGAGCATGGACAAAAAAATATCCGTGTGGGAACCGGAGAAGTCATCGATAGCCTCAGTCTTGATCCTTTAACTCACTACTCACACTCTCTCATCCAATTCTTTGCAAAACAAGCTCATTGGAAGTTAGAATTAAAAACAAAATCAAATCACGTTGATCACTTTTTAGACTGTGAGCACCGAGGAAATGTCATCGTAAGTTGGTCCATTAATCCCAAAGAAGTTATTGAAAATGAGGAGCACGGGACGGCGAGTCTGGAAGAACGTCTTGTTGCCGCTGAAAAATGCGCACGCAAGAAATTTCCAGTAGCCTTTCACATGGACCCAATGATTTATCATGATAATTGGAAATCCAATTATGAAAAATTAATCCTTGAACTCTGCACACGCTTTCGTGACTTTGATGTTCAAGGTATTACAGTGGGAACTTTGCGTTTTCAACCTGAACAACGACATATCATGCGCGATCGCTTTGGCATGAAAAGTTGGATCACTCAAGCTGAAGTATTTCCTTCAGATAGTGGAAAACTGCGCTATGATTCTAAAATACGCACGAGCATGTTCAAATTTGCTATTGAAAAATTTAAACAACACTCTTCTTGGCCTGTATCGATCTGTATGGAAACACCAGAAACATGGATTGAAACTTACGAACAATATCCCACTCAAATAAATGAGCTTAAACCTTTATTTCAACCCTATCGCATTTAGCATTAGAGAGGTCTACTATCTCAAATAATGACTGGTACCATCATTCCGAAGAAGAAATACTCAAGGCTCATAATATTACAGCTGATCAGGGCCTTAGTCATTCTGATGCCTTACAACGACTTGAAAAATTTGGTCAAAACAAACTCAAAGACTCAAAGAAAAAAAGTGTATGGAAATTATTTTATTCACAATTTACAGATCTCTTTGTTCTCGTTTTAATTGGTGCGGCCTTTATATCAGGTTTTCTAGGAGAACCTCAAGACACCATTGCCATTTTGACAATTGTTTTACTCAATGCAAGCCTTGGTTTTATACAGGAATATCGCGCGGAGCAAGCTATGGAAGCGCTCAAATCATTAGTCGCACAACAGGCTCGTGTCAGACGTATGGGAGAAGTATTATTTCTGCCCGCTTACCAACTAGTTCCTAGTGATATTGTTTTATTAGAAGCTGGTAATATTGTACCCGCCGATCTGCGCATCATTGAATCCTATCAATTAGGTATTGATGAATCCACTCTCACTGGAGAATCACAAACTGTAAACAAAGTGAGTGATCCATTACCCCCTTCCGATCCTCTATCAAAAATACCAATTACAGAACAATTTAATATGGCCTTTAAAGGAACAATTGTAACTTCTGGTCGCGCGGAAGGAATTGTTATTAATACTGGAATGAAAACAGAACTAGGAAAAATAGCCAAGCTCCTCGAAAGTGAAGTTGAAGTGAAAACTCCACTACAAAAGAAAATTGCTGAGTTTGCCAAAAAACTCTCAATTATCGTTGTTGCTTTGTGTGTTATTATCTTTTTCGTCGGTCTAGCACGAGGAGAAAATCCCATTCTGATGTTTATGACGGCATTGAGTTTAGCCGTGGCCGCTATCCCAGAGGCGCTCCCCGCCGTTATCACCATGTCTCTGGCTCTTGGAGCAAGAGTCTTAAGTCGCAGGAATTCTTTAATTCGAAAACTCCCCGCGGTAGAAGCTCTTGGCTCTATTACCTATATTTGCAGTGATAAAACAGGTACTTTGACTCAAAATAAAATGACCATTCAGGAATTTTACATCAACAATAAATTTTATTTAGATGCTCCTGAAAATTGGAAGGAATTTAAATCCTGGGATATTTTAGTAAAAACTCTAGCACTCAATAACGATGTCGTAGTGAGACAAGAAAGCCTTCTGGGAGATCCTACCGAAGTCGCCCTTGTGCAGTGGGCGAGTCACCTCAATCAAGACAAACTCACTCTTGAAGATCAATTTCCTCGAGTCGCAGAACTCCCCTTTTCAAGTCAACGAAGTATGATGTCGACACTTCATCGTTCATCTAGTGGTGGTTTTCTTATATCTAAAGGTGCGCCTGAAAAAATTATACCACTTTGCCATCAACACTATGGAAGCTCTGGCCTTGAACCCTTTGATTCACAATCACTCACACCAGCAATAAACAGCCTCACTGAAAGAGGCTTTCGTGTTTTAGCCTTAGCCCATCGTGATTTTGATATAGATCCATTGACATTAGAACTTGATTTACTAGAAAAAAATCTCAATTTTATTGGCCTCATTGGGTTGATCGACCCCCCAAGAACTGAAGTGAAGGCAGCCATCGAACTATGCAAAACAGCAGGCATTCATGTCGTTATGATTACAGGAGACCATCCCTTAACGGCCCAAGCCATTGCGACTCAACTAGGGATCATTCAACCCCAAGAGGAAAACGTTCTTTCAGGTAAAGAACTCAGTTTGATGTCAGATGATGACTTTGCAAAAGTCGTTAAAGCAATTTCTGTCTATGCGCGTATGGTTCCAGAACAAAAAATAAGAATTGTAAAAGCACTTCAAGACTCCGGTGAGATTGTTGCTATGACGGGTGATGGTGTTAACGATGCCCCTGCCCTCAGGAGTGCTGACATTGGCATTGCCATGGGTAAAAGTGGAACTGATGTGGCTCGCGAAGCGTCTCATATCATTCTCTTAGACGACAATTTTGCTAGTATTGTTTCTGCCGTCCAAGAGGGACGTCGTATTTTTGATAACATTCGAAAATTCATACGATTTGCATTGGCTGGAAATTCAGGTGAAATCTGGACTCTCTTTCTTGCCCCTTTGATGGGTTTACCAACCCCACTTTTACCAATCCATATCCTTTGGGTGAATTTAGTGACTGATGGACTACCAGGACTAGCACTTGCTTTCGAAAAAGAAGAACACGATATCATGCACAGGCCCCCGCATCCACCAAGTAAAAGTATTTTTAATCGTGATCTACTTGTCTTTACACTTTGGGTAGGATTATTAACCGCAGCTGTGAGTCTCGGTGTGATGGCATGGGCATACCTAACACATCACGCTCATTGGCAAAGCATGGTATTTACTGTCTTAACTTTCTCACAAATGGGCTTAGTTTTTTCTGTACGCTCTGTAAAAGAGTCTGTATTTCATTTAAACACCAAGTCCAATCTTCCACTTTTAGGAACTATAATACTAACAACAGCACTACAACTTGCCACTCTTTATATTCCAAGCCTTAATCAAGTTTTTAAAACTCAACCTCTCACCATCATCGAATTGACAATCTGTATCGGAGCTTCAAGTCTTGTTTTTTTCGCAGTTGAGCTTGAGAAATATTTTCAACGTCATAATCGAAGAAATAACTTTAGAGATGATAATAAAATATAATGTAAATGGTTATATCCAAAGTGAATGTAAAAACAACGAGAAGGATCTTCATTGTTATTATGAAAATACTGACCATGAAATAATTTTTTAATCATGGTCAGTTATATAATAAAATGCTTTTAAATTTGTGTTTAATTTAAAAAAATAGTCGAGTCATTGTTTAAGTTTCTTCTAAATACAAGGGAGACTTTGAATCAATTTCAATCCCTTCACCGAGATTTCACTAATATGTGCACTAATAATTCCATCAAATATAATAAAGTGAGTTGTATAACCTATATCCGTGCTATCTTTAGAAGAACATAACAAATAATAATTAGGACCCAAATCGCTCAGGTTTTTTTGACATATTAAATACCCATATTTAATTCTTTTATTTTCATAAAAAATTTGAGCTACACTATGATCTTCACTTAAAAAAACAGAAAACGGGACTTTTTCTTCACCGCAAGCAGCGACGCCCGCCATTGCCGTTAATGCATGATTAAGTGTGAAAATAACTAAAACAATTTTTAATAATTTTAATGCTTTCATAATCCCCCTATTTGAAATTTTGAATAGTTTAATTAAAAACTAAAAGCAATAGAGACGAACAGTAAGAAGAAAACATGTTAACTTCAATAGGTATTCTACACTTGAGTCAAAATTGCCACTCATAGTAAAATATCAAAAAATACGATAAGATACGATATAATAAATTTAACTCTTAGATTTGATTATTTGTAATAACTACAACTAATTATGAACTGATCAAAAATGACTACAACTGACTGGTGAATTACTAAAATAAAGTTTATTAAAAAAGTTTATCGCAACAAACTCTAATATTGATGGAGTAGAAATAGACTATTTATTAAAGGAGACATGGCAAAAAAGTGAATCTTACGAATCTTCGCTGTCATCCCTAAAATCAGAACCTGTGCTAGGATTCACAATTTAAAAAAAACTTATCAACAATTTTTAGTTTACACAAGAAAGAAGACTAACAAAGCTCTATTGTTTGTCCAGAAAAAAATTAGAAATAACTCAAGATTTTTATTTAGTGCAAGTTTTTGAAGCCCTTCAACTCTCATTTCAAAAAAAAATAACTGATCACTGCACTAGTGATTGACTGTGGTTCACGCAAAAGGAATGCTTGAGGTTCTTTCGTTCACCATTGGAGATTTTTCACATGTATAGCGATGAAATTGGTTTTATCAAATCACTTACTATCACATTTAGCATTTTTATTGTCAGTTTTTTTTGCTTTTACTTTTTTTGGAAATTGATCGATCGAAAACTAAAAACATGGAGCCAAAAAACTGTTTCAACTCTCGATGATGAAATTGTATTAGCCCTTCATGCACCATCTAAATTATTACTAGTTGGATTAAGCATTGGTTTAAGTTTGCAATTAGCACCGCTCAGAAGCGCGCTTCAATCTCCGTTGATAATTCTTTCAAAATTGTTAATTATTATACCTCTACTTTGGGCCTCTGAAAGACTCCTCAAAATTTTTATTCTATCTAAAACACTTCCCGCTGCACTATCAGAATCGTCTCAAACTCTTTTTCGAACTCTCACTAAAGTTTTAGTTTATTCCATTGGTTTTTTAATTATCTTGGACACTCTTGGTGTTTCAATTACTCCTCTCCTAGCTTCTCTGGGAGTTGGTTCTGTAGCAATAGCTCTGGCGGCACAAGAAACACTAAGTAATTTATTTAGTGGATTTTATATCCTTTTGGATAAACCATTTCGGGTTGGAGATTGTATTAAAATTGATGCAGGTGTCGAGGGGGTTGTTTCTAAGATTGGATGGCGAAGTACACATATTAAACTCTATGCAAACAGCGTCGCTATTTTACCAAATTCAAAAATTGCTTCTTCTATGATTACGAATTATGATTTTCCCGAAAGTGATGTCTCAGTGAGTATAACTTCTGGTGCTTCCTATGATTCGGATTTAAAGCATGTCGAACAAGTTGTATTAGAGGTCGCATTTTTAGTTCAAAATACACTGCCCTACGCTTCAAAACACTTAGCCCCCTCCATGTCATTTACTTCATTTGGAGACTCTGCCATTAACTTTAATGTTGCTCTCAGAGTACAAAGAATCACGGATGGTGCTGCTATAAAACATGAATTTATTAAAGCCTTGCATTCTCGTTTTCAAATAGAAGGCATTTCAATTCCTTTTCCACATCAAGTGGTTCAAATATCACAACCACCTCATATTTAGAGAAAAGGGTTAAAGTATAGACATTGATTCATCTCTGTTTTCACTTAACAGTTTTATTTATAAGCGTCCTAATATCATTAAAGAACATTTTATTAAAATGTGTTACAATATTAAACTTCTCTAAATCGAAGATTTTTTTGACAGTTTTAATTTTGTAATTAATATTTGATTAAATCTTTGTCGAACTTCTAATCAAAAAAATTAACTAATTAATATTCTTAATTATTTTATGTATTATTTTCGTTCAACCCCTGGACCTTTGGACAGTTGTTAAATAAACTAACAGAGTAATAACTGCCCGTTTGTGAATAATTTTAAAGTAATAATATTTTAACAAACTAGATCAATGGAATTGGTCTAAAAAAGGAGCTAGGCGTATGATCAAACAATCCGTTACAAGGGGTTTATTGACGCTGACACTTTTGGGCCTGCAAATAAGTGTCACGGGTTGCCTCTTAACAAATGATGAGAAAAAAGCCCTGAATACTGTCGTCGGAACACCAACTACTAATACCACTGAAAGTTCCTCTCAAAGCGAACCAACAATAAATTCAACTCATGACTCGGCAGAGACTGCACCATCTACGAGTTCTACTGATAATACTACTCAAAGTAACCCTGAAAATAACACTACGACAACTCCAGTGCCCATTTTCCAAACCGAAACCAAAATGTGTTATACGCAAGAATTTAAGCAACCCGAAGCTGAAGTAGTTAGAAAAATTGATATCCTTATTGTAACTGATACATCTGGTTCATTGAATGTAGAACGAGGTGCAATTGCTGCTGAAATTGGGGCTTTTGTAAATGAAATCCCAAGTTCTGTAGATTATCAAGTTGCTATTATGCCAGCACATGGTAGCAGAGGAAGCCATTCTGGAAAACTTTATAAATATCAAAATGAGCCCTATGTTTTGAAATCTTCTGAAATGTCGGTTAGCACGATTAGTAATTCTCTGATCAAGAGTCTCACTCATATGATCAGTGATTATCATGCTGATGGTGGCGAAGAGGGTTTATACTCGCTGTCACGCAGTTTAGATCAAGGAATGCTGCCTGCAATGAAAGCCCATGGTTTTATGAGAGATGATGCCGCCCTAGCTGTTGTATTTATCGCTGATGAAAATGATATTTGTTATCGATATCCTAGTAATATTATAAGAGTTCCTGACGGCGACAAACTTGAAGGACCAGCCTTCGAGCGTGATTGCGCCAATATAACTCCTGAATCTGTTTATAAAAAACTAAAAAACTATATGAAGGATCGCCCTTTATTAATAAGCGGAATCCTCTATACTAAACCCGAGTTAGTTCCAGGTTATGTCGTTCCAGGCACACAACCAATAACCAAATATAAAGGGGAAGATGAAGTTGGATATGGATACTTAGATATCATAAAGCTCAATAATGGTCTTGCCATAGATTTAAGTGGAAAACATTATCATGAAGGCCTTAGAGATATTGGAACATTAGCAACACGCCGCCTTCGGCTACTTTCTGAATTTAAAATGGACCACACAGAAAATATTGATCCAGAAAGTCTAGAAGTCACTGTTGATGGAAAATTAGTTGTTGCAACTATTGAAAATGGAAATATCAAGTTAAATGATAATGATCTTGGATCAGAGAACTCAGAAATAAAGGCTCTTTATTGTGAGTTACCTCCTCCAACACCAACTCCTACACCTACGCCTACACCTGACCCAACCCCGACTCCAACACCAACACCAACACCAACACCAACACCAACACCAACACCAACACCAACACCAACACCAACACCAACACCAACACCAAC
>Ga0154020_10000923_pt1 | contig 36207 bp, 29 predicted proteins | sample Klosneuvirus_201_FD_109709 | JGI IMG/M metagenome (GOLD analysis project Ga0154020, IMG submission 109709) | Active sludge microbial communities from wastewater, Klosterneuburg, Austria - Klosneuvirus_20160825_MG | ecosystem: Engineered > WWTP > Aerobic digester > Activated sludge | place...
CGCTACGGCGTCGAGAACATCGTCGCGCTCGATCAGCTCGGCCTCCTCGGCGACCACACATGCATCGCGCACGGCGTGCACCTCTCGGCCGACGAGCGGCGCCTCCTCGCCGAGCGCGGCGCTCACGTGTGTCACTGCCCGTCATCGAACTTGAAGCTCGCGTCGGGAATTTGCTCGGTCCCCGATCTGATCGCGGCGGGCGTCTCGGTCGCGCTCGGTGCCGACGGCGCGCCGTGCAACAACAACCTCGATGGCTTCCTCGAGCTGCGCCTCGCCGCGCTCCTGCACAAGCACAAGCACGGACCGCTCGCCCTGCCCGCGCCCGAGGCCGTCCGCATCGCGACGATGGGCGGTGCGCGCGCACTCGGCCAAGCCGCACTCATCGGCTCGCTCGAGCTCGGCAAGCGCGGCGACGTCATCGCGGTCGATATCCAAGCGCTCCACGCGATCCCCACGAGCAGCCCGTGGTCTGCGATCGCCTACGCCGCGCAATCGTGCGATGTCCGTCACGTCGCCGTCGATGGCACGCTCGTCGTGCGCGATCGCCGCCTGCTCACCCTGGACGTGGACCATGTACGCGCACGTGCCATTTCCGCCGCTCGCAGGCTGTTTCCGTAGGGGTCCATCAAAGTAGTTCGATAACTGGCCCAGGGGCCTCCCGCGTGGTACCCCTTCCCTCGTCGTTTCTGGGTAGCGCCTCTTGTGGCGTACGACGGGGCGACGGGGAGCCATGATGATGGAAAGCTCGCGCCTGCGCGGAAACCCGGATCGTATCTTCATCTCGATCGACGAGAGCACCGGCACGTCCACCGTGTCGTTCTTCCCTGTCGACTGCGGTTCGCCGTATCAGCACACGAACGACGCCGACGGAAAGCTCGCGCTCCAGGACGCGAAGTCGATCATCGCGAAGTATCCGAAGTGCACGCTCCACGGCCCGCACTTCCATGCCGCTCGGCCGGCCAAGGCGCGCCCGCGCAAGCGCGCGTAGCTCGACCGCGAGCTAGCTACCGACGATTGCCTGCTTCGTTTGTCGGTGGAGCGCCGTTCGCTCCCCACCCTGCCGCCGTCTACGCCTGCACCTGCAGCGTCTGAATGGCGCCCCAGCCGCAAGCGGCTGTCACGGCACGCACACGCCGTCCTCGTCGCTGTAGAGGTCTGGAAGCGGAATCGGGGCGACTCGTGGCTGCGCAGCGGGCACCTCGGGCAGAGCGTACGGAATCGGTGTCTCCACGGGCAGCGGGTTCGGGCCCGTCGTCGGTGTCTGACTCGAGTTCCAGATGCTCGGTGCTCGGGTGTTCGACATCATGCTCGGCATGGGGATCAGACCCAGCTATCGGTCGATGTGACGGATGGTCTACGCTCGGGGCGTGGACGAGCCGGACGCACCGGACGCCGACGAGGCGGCGATCAAGGCTGCATGGGATCGCGAGGACTTCAACGCCGCGATCTCGACGGCGCTCGATCGCTATGGTGACGAGCTGTTCGGTTTCTTGACCGCACTCGCCCGCGATCAGACGCAGGCCGAAGACGCGTTCAGCGCCGCGTGCGAGCGGATGTGGCGCGGCCTGCCCGCGTTTCGGTGGGAGTCGACGCTGCGCGTGTGGGCGTACCGCATCGCGCGCAACGAGTTCTTGCGCACGACCCGCGATGTCGCGCGCGCGCGTAAGGGCGTCCCGCTCTCGCAGGTGGCGTCGATCCAGAAGGCCATCGACCGGGTGCGCACGACCACGCCGCCGCACGAGCGCACCGAGGTCAAGGATCGCTTCGCCGAGCTGCGCGCCGAGCTCGATCCGGAAGACCTGATGCTGCTCGGGCTACGCATCGAGCGAAAGATGGCGTGGGCGGACATCGCCAAAGTCCTCGCCGCCGCCGAGGAAGAACCGCGCGACACGCCGCCGGATGCGCGAGAGATCGCGACGCTTCGCAAGCGCTTCGCGCGGCTCAAGGATCGCCTGCGCGAACGCGCGCGAAAGTGATCAGTAGACGATCATGTCGTCGTACGACGGCGGGACGAACGGGATCACCGTGTCGTCACCGTACGGGCTCGACGCCCCGCCACCACTGCCGGGTGTGTTGATCTCGCGGATCTGTTCCTCGTCGAGGAGGCCGAACGGCAGGCCGCTATCGTCGGAGGGTGCGCCGCCACCACTGCCGGGTGTGTTGATCTCGCGGATCTGTTCTTCCGTGAGGAGGCCAAACGGCGTGTCCCCGTTGTCCTCGCCGTACAGATCCTCGAGGGGAAATTGCGGCCCGATCACTGGCCCGAAGGGAGCGTCATCGCCCATCCCGAGCCAGTCGCTGACCGCGGAGCCTGCGGACTGGGCGGTCGACGTCGCGGTCGACGCCGCGCTCGAGACTGCATTCTTGATCCCGCCCCACACGCCACTCTCGGGAGCTTGAAAACTCGGCATGGATACAAGAACCAACTCGGACCGAATGTGACCACGAGATTTTTGGGTCACACGTACGCGGACTTGGGTCCTTGTTACGATGCCGTTCGTGGCCGATGAAGACTCCGATGCGCTCGATACTCCGGGCGATGACCTCCGGGAGGTGCTCGGCATGCCATCCCGCCGGGCCCCCGCGGTCCTCGCGGCGGGGCAGATCATCGACGACGCGTATCGGATCGAAGAAGAGATCGGCGCGGGCGGCATGGGGCGCGTATATCGCGCGCACGACCTGCGGCTCTCGCGCGATGTCGCGCTGAAGCTGCACGGGTTCGCGCTCGCACCCGATGACGACACGCTCCGCCGCGAAGCGACCGCGCTCGCCCGCTTGACGCATCCGAACGTCGTGACGGTGTACGAGGTCGGCACGTGGAACGGGCATCCGTGGGTCGCGATGGCCTACGTGCCGGGAGGCACCGTTCGCACGTGGCTCAAAGCGCAGACGCGGTCGACGCGGGACATCCTCGCGCTGTTCCTCGCGGCCGGTCGCGGGCTCGAGGCAGCACACGCCGCCGGGCTCGTCCATCGCGACTTCAAGCCCGACAACGTCCTCGTCGGTGACGATGGACGGATCTGCGTCGCGGACTTCGGACTCGCGCGCGAGACCAACACCGCCGAGACGCACGTCGGCGATATCGTCAGCAGTCCCGCGCTTCCGCTCTCGACGGGCACGAAGACCGGCGCCGTTCGCGGCACGCCCGCGTACATGGCGCCCGAGCAGCGCGATGGAACACGCGTCGATGCCAGCGCGGATCAGTTCGCGTTCGCTGTTTCGCTGTGGGAAGCGCTGTCGGGTGCGCGGCCGTTCGCCGCCGACGGCACGACCGTGGTCGCGCCTCCATCGGGCCGCATGCCAAGGCACGTGGAGGTCGCGTTGCGCCGCGCGTTCGCCATCGCACCGAGCGAGCGCTGGCCATCGATGTCGGCGCTGCTCGACGAGCTGGCGCGCGATCCGGCACGCACGCGGCTCTTGATCGCGGTGTCGGTGATCGTGATCGTCGCGCTCGTCGGCGGCGGCTACGCCGTGGCCTCCCGCGGGCAAGCGAGCGCGCCATTGGCCGCGTGTGGCAGCGTCGACGAGATCGCGCCGACGTGGTCGACACCGCAGCGCGAAGCGATCCGCGCCGCGTACGCGGGGGACGTCGGCGAGCGCATCATCGGGTTCCTCGATGGATGGAGCGATCGGTGGCGTGCGGACCGCAAGGCGGTGTGCGAATCGACGCAACCCGCCCAGGTCGTCGCGCTGCGCGACGCGTGCCTCGATCGCGCGCGCACGCAATTGGCCACGACCGTCGACGTGCTTATGGAATCCAAGCTATCGCCGGGACAAGCGGTGGTCACCGCGTCGTCCGTGTCGCGCCTCGACGAGTGCAAGGAAACCGCGATGCTCGCCGCGGGTGGTCCCCCACCGACCGAGCCCGCTGACATCGCCTCGACGCGTGCGGCCGAGGCGCTGATCGCGAAATCAGCGGCGCTGATCACGGCCGGGCAGTTTGCACCCGCCCTCGTGTTCGCGCGCGAGGTCATGGCGTACACGGCAAAGCTCGGTCGCCCGGCGCTGTCCGCGCGCGCGAACGTGGCGCTCGGCAACGCGCTGACCTTGTCGGGCGAGAAGGTCGGCGTGCTCGAGAGATACGAGGCCGCGGCGCGGCTCGCCGCCGAGGCGCACGACGACGTGTTCGTCGCGGAGGCGTACCTCAGCGCGCTCTGGTTCGTGACCTTCAACGAGAAGCCGGGCGAGATCGATCGCGTGGTCTCGGCTGCCGACACGGCGATCATCCGCGCGGGAAATCCGTCGTTGCTCGTCGAGCGGCTCGTCGCGCGGCGGGCGGATATCGCGCAGAAGCGCGAGAAGTTCGGCGAGGCGCTCGCGCTGTATCGCCGCGCCCTCGCCGACGCCGAGGCCCGCTACGGCGCGGACGGCGACGAGGTCGCGCGTTACCGCTTCGGGCTCGCGCAGACCCTGCGCGCGGTCGGGAACTTCAGCGAAGCCCGGACCGCACTCCAGCGCGCCGCAGCGATCATGGAGAAGAAGTTCGGCACGCTGCATCCGAATTTCGGCGCCATTCTCAGCGCCCTCGGCGACGTGGAGCTCGGCACCGGTGACTATCCCGCGGCGATCGCTACGTATCGCCGATCGATCGCGGTCAAGGAGGCCACGCTGGGAACCAATCACCGGTCGTTGGCGCCGACGTTGATGAACCTCGCGAGCGTACTCGACCAGAGCGGCGAGTCCACGGAGGCCGTGTCCGTCGGCAAGCGCGCACTCGAGGTCGCCGAGCGCGGGCTGCCGCCCGGCCATCCCAAGCTCGCGCTCGCGCTGAACGTGCTCGGCGCCGCGCAGATGAACGCCAATGACTGGGCCGGCGCGAAGATCAGCATCGAGCGAGCGAACGCGATCCTCGACGCGCTCGGCGAGGATGGGGCGCAGGCCGACGGACCGCGCAACCTCTCGCGGGTTCGCTTGCACGAGAAGAACCTGCCGGCCGCGCGCGCCGCCGCCGAGCGCGCCCTCGCGATCGCTACCAAGTTCGCGGCCGCGGAGGGCGACTCGCTCGATCTCGTCTGGGCACTCCTACAGGTGGCGCGGGTCCAGCGCGCTGACGCCGACTCGCAAGCGGATGCCACGTACCAGCGGGCGATCGAGTTGGCGCGCAAGGTCTCGGGAGCCCAGCATCCGGCGGTTCTGGCCATCGAAGCCGAGGCTGCCGGCCGCTGAAACTGCCCGACTTCGCGGGCGATCCGGGCTAAGGTGTCCTCGTGCTGCTGACACGCGAGGAAATGACCTTCGACTTCGGGGGCTCCAAGCTCGATCCGGTGAAGGATCGCGATGTTCTCGAGTGGATGTTGAACCAGTTCCTCTACGGCGAGGTCACGGGCATCCAGGTCGGCCACTGGCTGTACGACGCTCCTGACTTCGACGCGGCGAAGTTCCTCGCGAGGCAATCGCTCGAGGAGATGCAGCACGTCGATAACTTCCTCCGCATCATGGCGATGCTCGGGTGCCAACCCAAGCCCGCGCATCCCGCGGTGCGCTTCCTCGCGACCGGCATGATGGGCGGCTCGTGGGCCGAGCATGTCGCGCTCGAGATGGCGCAAGGCGAAGGCTTCGTGCTGCAAGCGTTCTACGCGGTGATCGATACGCTCGATCACAAGCCGAGCGTGGACATCCTCCGTCGCGCGGTGAAGCAAGAAGAGCGTCACGTGGAGTTCGGCGAGCAACAGACGGCGAAGGCGATCGAGGGCAAGGCCTGGCTACGCCGTCGCCTGCTCGGACTCTCGCTCGTCTCGATGTGGGGCGTTCGTCGTCTCACGAGCTTCATGGAGAAGCGGTTGCCTGCGGATCACGTGGTGCTCAAGCACCTGCCCGCGTTCCTCGCGCACGCGAACACGTGCGCCGAGATGCGGCTGCGTCGCATCGGCGTGCTCGATCGTCCGCTCACGGAGATCGGTGGATTCAAGCGCGCGGCGCTCGTCGCCGAAGCGTACGGCGGCAAGGTGCTCGGTGGGCTCGGCTCGCTGCTCATGTTGCCGCTGCGCGTGCTGCCGTTCTGGCCCAAGAAGAAGCGGCTGACCGATACGTACCTGCGCGATCAGCACATCACGGGCTTCACTTCGCTGGCGCTGCCTGCGTCTTCGGAACAGACGCAGGAGTAGCTGCCTTTGCCGGCGCGGGCGTCGAGATCGCGGTCGATCCGTCGTCGCACGTGAGCTTCAAGGGCTCGCCGCTCTCGAGGTTCGGCGAGAGCAGCGCGGTGCCGAACACGAACGCCGCGAGCTCGCTGTCTCCGATCGGCTCGCTGACGTGGCCCTGCACCACCACCCACTGGCAATCGGTCGGGTTGTCGCCGCACGACTGCGCTTCGAGCTTCTTGCGCTCCGCCTCCGAGCGCGAATCGTCCTGCGCGATCGCACGCCGGCGCTCGAACACGAACGTCGTCCGCATGCGCGCCTTGCCGCCGGCAACGCCCGCGCGCGGGGGAAGATCGGCGATGACCGTGCCCACCCAGTACGCGACGGTCGCCTTCTCGAGCGTGCGGCCGATGTATCCGATCCGCCGATCCTCGACGGTCTTCATCGGCCCCGTCGCGAGCTTCGCCCCGAGGACGTCGAGCCCGTGCCACTCCGCTTCGACGTCGGGGCCGAGGAGCATCGCCTCCGGTCCGGTCGCGACGCGCGCCGGCTTCGCGGCCTGCGAGAGCACGGGGCTCACCGCGGACGATAGCTCGTCGACGAAGTCCGACGACGGCACCGACTTCGACGGGATCCGGACGCCATAGAGCCCGTCGGGGTGCGGCGCCGGCGTGTGGCCGAACGACATGTGCTCGAAGATCGGAACCCAGCGATCACCGTCGCGGGCGTAGAGCATCGTGATGCGCAGCGGGATCACCGCCGTGCGGTCGCACATCTGGATCCGCCACGACAGCTCGTCGAACACCCAGGCCGCCGACAAGTCGCGCGCGAGGTGCGTCTCCAATCGCTTCGATCGCACGCCGGTCTTCGTGTCGCGATCCGTGCGTAACGGCCACCGCGACGGAGCGCGCTCGAGCTCTTCGGCGATCAGCACGTCGCCCGGGCCCACGCCGATGCGCGCGCCACCGATGTCCCTCGGGATCATGCCGCTGTCCACGTCCGGGGGCTCGTCGCGCTCGTACGACGTGAGCACTTCGTCTTGCAGCTCCGCGATGATCGACGCCACGAGGTTGCCATCGTTCGCGGCGACCGGATCCGCGAGCACCGGCTTCACCTTCTCCTGGCGCTGCGGACAGCCCACGAGAAGCAAGAGAAGCAGCGCGCGCTTCACGCGAGATCCTCGGGGGTATCGATGTCGTGAACGACGCCGGGGTCGTCGACAAGAACATCGATGACATCCGCGCTCGCGATCACGGTTCGCGCTCCTTCGGGAGCGGTGCTGCACGTCGCGAGGCGATCGAACACGGCGCTCGCGACGAGCGGTGGATGTCCGCCGCGTCCGCCGTACGTCGGCCGCGCGACCTCGTACGGCCCGAGCGCCCGCTCGACGAGTGCGAGCGTGCGAAGCGTGACGAACGGATGATCCACCGGCCACAGGTATGCCGCGCGAGATCCGCGCATCGCGCGAAACCCGAGCTCGATCGACGAGGCCATCCCGCGCTCCGGTTCCGGGTTCTCGATGATGTCCGCCGCGGCGATCCCGAGGCGCAACGCTTCTTCGCGCACGGCCGCCGCGTGTGGAGCTCCGACCACGACCACGATCTTCTCCGCACCTGCGGCACGCGCGTTCTCCACGATGCGCCCGAGGTACGTCGTGCTCCCCGTCCGCAGGAGCGCCTTCGCGACGCCACCGAGTCGCCGGCCCGCGCCTGCCGCGATGATCACCGCGTCGCTCACGCGTTCTCCTCGTGGTGGCGGCGGTGCTCCCAGGTGCCCGGCATCGACGAGCTCCGGCGCCGCCGCGCGATCAGCTCCGCGGCGATCGCGATCGCGATCTCGTCGGGAGTCTCCGCGCCGAGGTCGAGGCCGATCGGTGCGCGCAAGCGAGCCCAGCGCGCTTCGCCGACCTCGCCATCGAGGAGGCCCTTCGCGCGCAAGCGCTTCTCGAACCGCGCCACCTTGCCGCGACTGCCGATCATCCCGAGGTACCCGATCGAGTCGTTGCCGATCAGCGCTTCGAGCAACTTCTGATCGATCGCGTGATCGCGCGTGACGATCAGGACGTAGTCGTCGGGACCGAAGCCGCCGACGCGGCGCTCGATCTCGGCAGCATCGAACGATTCGATGACCTCGCGCGCCCACGTGGGCGGCGCATCGGTCGCACCGGTCTCGCCGTCGTCACAGGCGATCACCGTGAAGCCGACGTTCGCGAGCAGTGGGCCGAGGCTGCGCGCGACGTGCCCGAGCCCGAACACGATCGCGCGCTCCGCCGGACCGATCCTCTCGACCAGTGTGCCATCGACGATCGCCGGACGATGCGCCCGCGGATCCGTGCGCTGGCCATCGCGAACCGACAGCGGTGCGCCATCGAGGGGCGTGACGAGCACGCGCGAGAGCCCCGCGGTGTACGCGACGAGCGCATCGCGAGACGGCGCAGCGGGCGTGAGCACGACCTCCATCGATCCGCCGCAGCACATCGCGAGATCGCGAACGAGATGTTGCCGCACGATCGCGGGCGTCGCTCCGGCGGCCACGTCGCGCGCACGCTCGACGACCACCTGCTCGATCTTCCCGCCGCCGATCGTGCCCCACTGCTCGCCGGCCGCGGTCACCGCCATCCGCGCACCCAGGTGCCGAGGGGTCGACCCGTGGGCACCGATCACCGTCGCGATCGCCACACCGTGCCCCGCATCGAGAGCTGCGAGCGCTCTCGCGAGGACGTCGACGGGTGGCATCGCGAAACGCTACCACGCAGCGGATCGAGGCTCGTGGGAACGCGGGAGAGTTCCCGAGCGACGGGCCGCTCGCCGTCGATGTGCTGCGCTGCTACGGGTTCCGACCACACGAACGGTCAGATCTCGGGTGCTTCGCCGAGGCCCGTGCGCTCGTGCCGCGCGTGTCACGAGAGCACGGAATCGGTGGGCTCGTGAGCACGCCTCCACTCAGAATTTCCGACGGTTAGCCGGCGGATCTTCGATTGCAATCCAGGCGAGGCGTCATGTCCAACGTCGTGCTGGATCGGCCGTGGGTCGTGGGGATCGGTGCCTCTGCAGGCGGTCTCGAAGCCCTGCAACACTTCTTCGACAATACGTCCGCCGACTCGACGTTGGCGTTCGTCGTGGTCCAGCACCTCTCCCCAGACTTCAAGAGTCTGATGGACGAGCTCCTCGGCCGGCACACGGACCTCCCGATCCACCTCGTCGAGAACGGCATGCAGGTCGAGCCCGGCCACGTCTATCTGATCCCGCCCAAGAAAGAGATGATCATCTCCGAGGGCCGGCTCCTACTCTCGGAGCGCGATCCGCAACAAGAGCTGACGCTGCCGATCGACGTGTTCTTCCGATCGATGGCGCAAGACTGCGGACGCCACGGGATCGCGGTCGTGCTGTCCGGAAGCGGCAGCGATGGCTCGCGCGGCATCCGCGACGTTCACGATGCTGGTGGGCTCGTCGTCGTCCAAGACATCGATAGCGCGCAGTTCGGAGGGATGCCGCGCACGGCGTTCGAGACCGGCGTGGCCGATTGGATCCTCCCGCCGCAGCAGGTGCCTCGTGTCCTCGAAGCGCATGTCCAGCGCGGTGGAAAGCCGAGCGCGCCCGCCGTCGATCTCGTCGCGCGCCCCGCCAACTCGGCTGCGTTCAACGATGTCTATCGGATGCTCGAGAACGAGTTCGGGCTCGACTTCACGAACTACAAGCCGAGCACGGTCACGCGGCGCATCGAGCGCCGGTTGCGACTCGCCCACACGAACGATGTCGAGGAGTACGTCGGACGCCTCCGCAACGAGCGCAGCGAGCTCGACATCCTCTATCGCGATCTGCTGATCGGCGTGACGCGGTTCTTCCGCAACGAGGAAGCATTCATGCTCCTCGAGGAGCGCGTGCTCCCCGAGCTCGTCAAGAACAGCGCGCCGGGCAAACCGATCCGCGTGTGGGTCGCGGGCTGCGCGACGGGCGAGGAAGCGTACTCGCTCGCGATCCTGCTGCACGAGCTGACCGCCAAGACGCCCGATCGCTCGTTCAAGATCTTCGCGACCGACGTCCACCGCGGTTCGCTCGAGCTCGCGGGTCGCGGCTTCTTCGGCGAGGAGTCACTCGCGAACGTCTCGCAGGAGCGGCGCGAGCAGTACTTCACCCGCACGGCCACCGGCTACCAGATGCTGCCGGAGCTGCGCAGCTCGATCGTGTTCGCGCCGCACAACGTGATCAAGGACGCGCCGTTTACCCGCGTCGATCTCGTGAGCTGCCGCAACATGCTCATCTACCTGCAGCCGTCGGTGCAGCAGAAGGTGCAGAGCCAGTTCCACTTCGCGCTCAACAAGGGCGGCGTGATGATGCTCGGCCCGAGCGAGACGCCGGGTGCGCTGCTCAAGGACTTCGAGACGATCGATTCGCACTGGCGGATCTATCGCAAGCACAGCGACGTCCGGATCCCGGTGGATCCCCGTCTCCAGCCGCGGACCGAGGCCCGTTCCGCGCCCACGCCGTTCGTGCGTCCCCCGGTGTCCAGCTTGCTCGCGACGTACGACGTCCTGCTCGAGGAGCTGATGCCGCCGAGCATGCTCGTGAGTGATCGTGGCGAGATCGTCCACGTGTTCGCGGGTGCGAGCAAGTACCTGAAGCCCCGCGATGGTCGCCAGGGTCTCGATGCCGTCGATCAAGTCGTCGACGGGTTGAAGCTCCTGCTCGCCGGCGGGCTGCGCCGAGCGCGCGCGTCGTCGGAGATCATCGCGTTCCGCAACGTCGAGCTCGAGGGCGAAGCGTCCGGCGTCGATGTCACGCTGCGCCGGATCAGCACGCGGTCCACGGCCGTGCCGCACTATCTCGTGTCGTTCTCGACGTCGCGGACCGACACGCGCACGAGCCCGGCCACCACCGATGTCGACGTCGGTCAGCTCTCGCGCGACCAGATGGGTACGCTGCAGGCCGAGCTCGACTACACGAAAGAGAATCTGCAGTCCGCGATCGAGCAGCTCGAAGCGGGCAACGAAGAGCTGCAGTCGTCGAACGAAGAGCTGATGTCCTCGAACGAGGAGCTGCAGAGCACGAACGAAGAGCTACAGAGCGTCAACGAGGAGCTCTACACGGTCAACGCGGAGTACCAGAGCAAGATCGCCGAGCTCACCGAGCTGACGAACGACATGGACAACTTGCTCGCGAGCACGGAGATCGGAACGATCTTCCTCGACGAGACGCTGCGCATCCGCAAGTTCACGCCGCAAGTCGCGGAGATGTTCAACCTGATGCCGCAGGACGTCGGTCGTTCGATCGAGACGTTCACGAGCGCCATGAACCAACCCGAGCTCGTCGCGGATGTCCGCCGCGTGCTCGCGAGCGGCGAGCGGATCGAGCGCGAGGTTCGCGATCGCAACGGACACGCGTTCTTCTTCCGCCTCCTGCCCTATCGCGCGAAGGGCGGAACCGCCGGCGTCGTGATCACGTTCATCGACGTCTCGAGCCTCAAGGCCGCCGAGGACGCGCTGTTCCACGAGCGCTATTTGCTCAACAGCTTGATGGCGAGCGTGCCCGACGCGATCTACTTCAAGGACACCCGCGGCCGCTTCATCCGCGCGAACTCCGCGGCCGCCGCGCGCGTCGGCATCGACGACCCGGCGTGCGCCGTCGGCAAGACGCCGTTCGAGCTGACCGACCAGAAGACCGCGCTCGCGCTGCATCGCGACGACGACGAGGTCTTGCGCACCGGCAAGCCGCAGCACTACAAGCTCGAGCGCCGCGTCGATCGCAAAGGCGATCCGGCGTGGGACGTGGTCACGCGACTCCCACTCGCGGATGCAAACGGAGACACCGTCGGCGTGATCGGCATCTCGCGCGACGTCACCACGCAGAAGGTGGCCGAGGAGAAGATCCAAGAGGCGATCCGTCGCCGCGACGAGTTCCTCGCGATGCTCTCGCACGAGCTGCGCAACCCGCTCGCCGCCGTGGTCAGCACGACGGAGCTGCTCAAAGAGGAGTCGCATCATCAACCGCTCGTCGACGTGCTCGATCGCCAGTCGCAACAGATGTCCCGCTTGCTCGACGATCTCCTCGACGCGAGCCGCGTGACGCAAAACAAGATCGAGCTGAAGAAGTCACCGATCGATGTCCGCGCCATCGTCGAGGAGGCATGCGCGGCGAGCCGGCCACTGATGGAGACACGCGGCCTGACGTTCTCGCTGGTGCTGGACGGCGAACCGTTGATCGTCGATGGCGACGCGCCGCGCCTGCAGCAGGTGTGCATGAACCTCCTCACGAACGCGGCGAAGTACACGCCGAAGGGCGGGCACGTCTGGCTCGAAGCCTCCATCGACGCGGGCCAGGCGATGATCCGCGTGCGCGATGACGGCATGGGCATCGCGCCCGAGATGCAGCGCGCGATCTTCGATCTGTTCGTGCAGTCGAGCCGCACGCTCGAGCGCGCGCACGGCGGCATCGGCGTGGGGCTCACGCTGGCACGGTCACTCGTCGAGCTTCACGGCGGAACGCTCGATTGCGCGAGCGACGGCGAAGGCAAGGGCAGCACGTTCACGGTGCGCCTTCCGCTGACCACGCGTCGCGACACGCGCTCGCACCCACCCCGCGCCGCGCGACCGATCGTGCCGGGAGCTCGCCTCGTCGTCGTCGAGGACAATATCGATGCTCGCGAGATGCTGTGCCACCTGCTGACACGCGCGGGCTTCGAGTGTCAGGCGGTCGGTGACGGCCTCGCCGCGATCGACCTCATCAAGGACTTCCGTCCGCACGCGGCGATCATCGATGTCGGGCTCCCGGGCATCGATGGGTTCGAGGTCGCACGCCGTCTGCGCACGGATGCCGCGCTCGCGGACATCACGCTGATCGCCGTCACCGGCTACGGCCAGAAAGCGGATCGCGAGACCGCGCTCGCCGCCGGCTTCGATTCGCACCTCGTGAAGCCGATCAAGTTCCAACAGCTCGCGCAGCTCCTCCAGCGCGTCGACGGGATCGGCCACCCGGCGACCGCGCACGACGAAGAGCTCGCATAGCGGTTCGGGCTAACGCGAGGCGCGCAGGGTCATGAGGTGCGCGATCAGCTCGCGCAATCCAGCGCCCTCGGGCAGCTCCGTCAGATAACCGGGCTTGAACGGCAGTTCGTCCCACCAGTGCTTGATGTTCGCGACGCCGACGGACTTTGGAAACCCGCCGAACATCGGAGCATCGTTGAGCGCGTCGCCGACGAACACATACTGCGAGAGATCGTTGGCGTCACCACCGAGCACTTGCCGGACGACCGTCATGCACGCGCTCAGCTTGTCGAAGTGAGGTGGTCCGAAGTTGACGTGGACGCTCGATCGCGTCGCGAGGAACCCTGCCTTCGTCAGCATGCGAACAGCGGTGTCCGCATCCTCCTTGTGCAGCGCGACCTCTTCGTTCCAGTCGATCGCGAGATCGACCTCGCGATACTTCGAGTCCGTCGACAGCCGCATTCCCGGCACCGTTCGCATCACCTCGACCGCCGCGTCGTTCATGCGCCGCCGCCACTCGGGCAAGCTCGCGGCAGGAACGCCGTAGATCTTGAGCATCTTGCGGCCTTCGCGAACGAAGGTGACGCCACCGTTCTCGCTGACGACGGCGAGTACCGGCGTCATCTTCATGAACGCGTGCGCGAATCCCGCCGACCGCCCCGTCACCATCACCGTCGGGATTCCCGCGTCTCCGAGTCGCTCGAGCGCTTCGTACGTCGAAGCCTCGACGCGATCACCGGTGGTCATCGTCCCATCGACATCCGTGAACAACGCGCGAACCGGGCCGCGCAGATCCGACAAGGGCCGTGTCATGTGCGGCGCTCTATATCATGCGTGCGAGCGCGCGCTGGGTAGTGGGGCGGTACGCCCGTGCCGATCAGGCGATCAGGCGAAGCGTCACATCTTCGGGCTGCAGCGCGACCATCGGGGTGCGCATCGACGACTGGCGCTGGCGGGCCAACCAATCCTCGAGATCGTTGTTGTTCAGACGAACGATGCCGCCGACCTTGAACACCGGTAGTGGATCGCCCGCGCGACGCGCCATGTAGCGGCACCAACGCTCCGAGCGTCCGAGTGCGGTAGCGATGCCCTTCCAGGTTTCGACGAAATTCGACATGCTCATTCCTCCGTGTGACCCGGACGATGTGCAGTGGGTGTGCCGGGCTCGATTCCCGGTCCAACCAGTCAGTTAAACCCTGAATTTCCGAGGAACTAGGGGATCGCCCGGGACCTGGCAAACGGTGGACCTCCATCACTTCTCGTGATGAACCGACGCAAAAACTGACACAGTTGTCGTTACCTTGCCGCGGCGCGAGGAGTTCGCACCCGCGCAGGCTCCGACGCGGATCACGCGTTTTTCACGGAAGTGTCCTACGCAGTCGCAGTGGCACCCGCGGCGCTGGGCCAGTATCCTGTCGAGACATGCGTGGAATCGTGCAGCTTTGCGCTGCAATCGGGGTCCTGGGAACCGCTACGGTCGCGTCGGCCGGTCCCACCGAGATCTATCCGCTGTCGAAGGTACAGCGCGGCCAGACCGGCTACGGAATGACGACCTTCGCGGGCACGACACCGGAACGGTTCACGTTCGAGGTCGTCAGCGTCGTCCATAACTTCCTGCCCAAGCAGGACATCATCCTCGTGAAGTCCGACGACAAGAAGCTCCAGACATCGGGCTTCTGGCAGGGCATGTCGGGCAGCCCGCTCTACATCGATGACAAGTTGGTCTGCGCGTTCTCGTACGGCTTCCGCTTCAACAAGATCGCGCTCGGTGGCTGCACGCCGCTCGAGTACATGAAGAAGGACGGCGACACGTATCGCCGCACGTCGCCGACTCCCGCGGCAGCGAAGGGCGCACCGAAGATGGTGTATCCCGCCGCCGCGACGCTCTCCGATTGGAAGCGACTGACGCCGACGGTCGACGCCGCCGCGGCCCTCGACGCGCTCGGACCCGCGCGCCGGAACTGGCTGCTCAGCGCACCGCTGCCGCCCGCCCTGCCGAAGCCGTCGGCGATCGAGGGCGATCAAACCATGCGCGCGTCCGTGCCGCTGTCCGTGGCGGGCTTCTCCGCGCCGGCGTTCGCGACGATCGAGAAGATGTTCGATGACTCCAACATCATCCCGGTCCGTACCGGTGGCACCACGGCGAAGGTCGGCGGCGATCCGAACGGCCCGAAGGCGTTCATCGGCGGCGGTTCGATCGCGGTCGAGCTGATCCGCGGCGACATGAGCGCGGCGGCGGTCGGTACCGTGTCGCTCGTCGAGGGCAACAAGGTGCTCGCGTTCGGTCACCCGATGTTCCAGACCGGCGAGACCTACGCGCCGGTCTCGACCGCATACGTCCACACGGTCATCCCGTCGGCGATGTCGGCGTTCGTCATGGGCACCGCGGTCAACGAGATCGGCTCGCTCGTCCAGGATCGCCAGTCCGCGATCATGGCCGACACCGAGCTCCGCACGCCGACGGTGCCGGTCGACATCACGATCGTCAGCGGCAGCGGCAAGCACAGCGAGACGGGCAAGTTCCACGTCGAGCTGCTCAACAACAAGTTCTTCACCGCGCAGCTCACCGGTGCGGCGCTGATGAACGCGGTGAACTACTACCTGCCCGACCGCGCCGATGTCACCGCGCGCGTCGACTCGGTCGTGCGGATCAAGGGCATGCCGCCGATCACGTTCGTCGATTACATGTACGCGAACGATGGCGCGGCCTCCGTGATGGGCGGCGTGCGCGGCCTGCGCGTGCTCGTGCCGCTGATGCTGAACCCGTACGCGCCGGTCGTCGTCGAGAGCGTCGAGATGAAGGTCGACCTCAAGTTCGAAGCGAACTACGGCGAGATCAAAGAGATCAAGACCGGTGACCTCAAGGTCGGCCGGAACACGGTGAAGGTCCTGATGTCGACGTGGGACAACAAGGACATCGTCGAAGACGTCGTCGTCGACGTGCCCGAGTCGCTCGCGGGCTCGATCGTCTCGATGGAGATCACGGCCGGTGACAGCGCGAAGCTCGATGCGGCGCCGCCGGTGGACCTGCCGTCGCTGCTCGCTGCGTTTCGCTCGTTGCTTCCGGGCAACGTGTGGGCCGTGAGCTTGTATCCCGCCGACGAGGGCATCGCCGTCGACGGCAAGCTCGTGCGCGACCTCCCCGCGAGCGCGCAGGACAAGCTGCGCCCGCAGACGCACACGCAGCGCGTGCAGGTCTACAAGCCGATCGCGCGGACCACGTCGCCTGCGAAGCGCGTGGTCAACGGCAGTGCGACGACGCTCGTGCGCGTCTCGCCGCTCTCGAAGTAGTCAGCTCGTTCGACATTCATCTGGGGGACTCGTGAACTCTTCTGCTCGTACATGGCTCCGCACGGCGCTCGGCGCTGCGCTCCTCGGTGTCTTCGCGGTTCCCGCGAGCGCTGTCGTGACCTCGACGTGGACCGTCGAGACCTACCAACAGTTCGATGCGGGTGACGCGACGAACGCGTTCATCACGTCGACCGGCGAGCTGCGCCCCGGCTCGGACACCAAGCGCACCGCGCTCGAAGGCGATGCGGTGTGGAGCTCGCTGCGGATGGCGAACGGCACCGTGCTGCTCGGCTCCGACGCGAACGGACAGATCTTCAGCGTGAACGGCGACGCGAAGAAGGCGGTCGTCTCGATCCCCGGCGCGATCGCGGTGGTGGCGATGGCGCAGACGTCCGACGGCGCGGTGTGGGCCGGCACGATGCCCGGCAACAAGCTGTGGAAGATCGATGTCGCGGGCGGCAAGGCCACCGCCGGGCCCGCGCTCGGCGGGAAGAAGGACGAGGTCGAGACCATCTGGTCGCTCGCCGCCGCGGGCAACACGGTGTACGCGGGTACGGGGCCGTCGGGAAAGCTGTTCTCGATCACGAACGGCACCGCGAAGGAAGTGTTCGACACCGACGACAAGCGCGTCACCGCGATCACCGTGACCGGCGACGGCGACGTGTGGTTCGGCACGTCGGAGCGCGCGATCGTGTTCCGCCTGCGCAAGGGCGACACGCGCGCGATGGCGGACTTTGCCGGCAACGAGATCAGCTCGCTCGCGCCGTATCGCGATGGTGTCGTCGCCGCCGCCAACGATCTCGTGGACGCGGTCGTGCCGACGGCGAAGACACCGGCGCAGGTCGAAGGTGCAGAGAAGCCGAACGCCGCGAAAGGCCAGGCCGCGAAGGTCCCCGACGCGGGCTCGAAGCCCGGCGCCGATAAAGATCCGTCGCCGGTGACCGACCTCGGTCGCAAGGGAGCGAAGAAGGGGAAAGGCGCGCTGTTCCGGATCGGTGCGGACGGCCGCCTCGATCAGCTGCACGCCTTGACCGCGACGTACTTCACGTCCGTGATCACCACGGCCGACGGCGCGGTCTACGCGGGCGCCGCCGACAAGGGCCGCGTCTACATGGTCGATGCCGATGGTGCGGTCGCGACGGCATTCGATGTCGACGAGCGCGCGGTCTCGCAACTGTGGTCAGACAAGACGGCGATCGGCTTCGCCACCGATGACACCGCCGCGGTGTACCGCTCGACGGGCCGCGCCGACCAGGCCCGCTACGTGTCCGACGTGCTCGACGCGAAGGCGGTCGCGAAGTTCGGCAAGCTGACGTGGATCGCGCAAGGCAAGACGAAGATCGAGACGCGCTCCGGCAACACCGCGAAGCCCGGCGTCGGCTGGTCCGAGTGGCAGACGCCGAGCGCGATCGGCAAGCTCGGCGGTGGCAATGCCGGCGGCAAGATCGCCTCGCCTCCCGGTCGCTACCTGCAGTTCCGCGTCGCTCTCGACGACGACGCCGCACGTGTCTCGCGCGTGATCACGTACTACGTGCCGCAGAACCAAGCGACCGCGGTCTCCGATGTCACCGTCGAGCCGGCCACCGCCGAGAAGCTGCCGACGCTGAAGGACTCCGCCGCGAAGCCGCGCTCGCCGGTCCTCAAGCTCAAGTGGAAGGTCGAGAACCCCGACTCCGACGACACGATCTACACGCTCGAAGCGCGTCGCGATGGCGAGGCGAACTGGCGCCCGATCTCGACGGGCAAGACGCCGCTGACCGCGACGACCTGGGAGTGGAACACCGAGACGTATCCCGATGGCTGGTACCGCGTACGCGTGACGGCGAACGACGGCGCGGCGAACTCGCCCGATCGCGCGCTGACCGCCACCTCGCAGACCACGCTGTTCGCGATCGACAACCAGCGCCCGACGATCGACGGACTGTCGGTCGCGTATCCGCGAGCCCAGGCGCGCGCGGCCGATGCGATCTCGACGATCGCGGAGATGGCGTTCTCCGTCGACGACGGCGCGTGGCAGCTCGGCACCACGACCGATGGCCTCTACGACGACACCTCCGAGGATCTGCGCATCGATTTGCCGGCCGGCCTCCCGCGCGGCACGCACACGCTGGCGATTCGCGTCGCCGATTCCTCGGGCAACGTGGGCTCGACGTCGACGACGTTCATCGTGAAGTGAGACCGTCTGTGCGCGTGCTGCGATAGGCCGTCATGCCGCCGCGCATCGACGCGACGCGCGTGAAGCCCAGCGCGACGAGCGATAGCGCGGCCTTCGCGCTGCGGCCGCCCGAGCGGCACACGAGCACCACGGGCTGATCGCGCGGCGCCTCGGCGAACGTCCCCGGAAACTGCGACAGCGGCATCTCGCGCGCACCGTCGATCGGCGCGAGCACGGCCAGCTCGTCGGGCTCGCGCACGTCGATCACCGTCACCTCCTGCGCGTGCGCGCGGACCCAGTCCACCGGCAGCTCGGGGATGCCGGCCGAGCTCATCTCGATCGGTGCCCAGTGACGATCGTGCGTCGGTGCGAGCGAGATCGGATCGAAGCCGAGCTGCTCGTTGCGCGGGACCGCGCGATCGATCTGCTTGGGGTACGCGAGGTTCAGCTCGCTCATGATCTGGACGAACTCGGCCTCGGTGCGATCGCCGCCGAGGCGCGGGTTCACGCGGCGCTCTTCGTCGACGGTGGTCACCGTGCGGCCCTGATAGTCGTGGCCGGGATAGAGCAGCGTCGCCGGCGGCAACGAGAACAGCTTGTCGTGGATCGAATGATAGAGGCGCGCGGCGTCGCCGCTCTGGAAGTCCGTGCGGCCGCAGCCGCGGATGAGCAGCGCGTCGCCGGTGAACGCCATCGTGCGATCGAGCAGCACGAACGTGAGGCAGCCGCCGGTGTGCCCCGGCGTCTCGCGGACCTCGAGGCCGAAGCGACCGAAGCGGATCACGTCGCCCTCCTTGACGAGCAGGTCGGCGACGCCGACGCCCGCCCCTTCCGAGAGCACGGTGCGAGCGCCGAGGCGATTGCGGAGCGCACCCGTCGCCGTCACGTGATCCGCGTGAACGTGCGTGTCGAGGGCGTAGCGGAGCACGAGGCCCAGCTCGGCGATCAGCGTCGCGTCGCGATCGAGCTGCTCGAGCACGGGATCGATGATCACGGCTTCGCGCGAGTCCTCGTCGGCGAGGAGGTACGTGTACGTCGAGGTCTCGCGATCGAACAGCTGGCGGAACAGCATCAGGGCCCATGCTACAGCAGTGCTTCGAGCTCGCGCCGCAGCGGCGCTTCGGCACGCGAGGCGATCGCCGCCTTCAGGTCGCGGAGCGCGATCGGGTCGTCGCGGAACGTGGCTAGCGCTCGGGCGGCGTCCAGCGCGTCGGCTCGACCGTTCGTCCGGACCCTGCCGAGGAGCGTCGCCGTGGCGGCGTCGAGTCGCAAGAGCGCGATCGCGAGATAGGCGGTCGCGCGCGAGCCTCGCACGGTCTGCGCGTAGAGCAGCAGCGGCTCGAGAGCTCGAGCGTCGCGCGTTCCTCCAAGCGCGAGCGCCGCGAGCTCGGCGCGGTCATCGTGGCCGTCGAGCAGCCGCACGATGAACTCGATCGACGAGTCGCGCGCGATCGAGAGCAGCGAATCGAGGCAGGCGCTCTCGACGTCGGGCTCGTCGGGCTTCTGGAGGAGCTTGAATCGCAACAGCGCGGTCAGATCGGCGCGGCCGAGGTCACCGATGCCTTGCGCCGCCGCGAGGCGCGCGGTGCGCCACTTGTCGGCGAGGAGCTCGGCGAGAATGTCGGCCGCATCGGGGCGCAGCAAGCGCGCGTGCGCGATACCGCACAGGCCGCGCACCGCTGCCGCCGTGTCGTCGGGATCGAAGCCCTCGATCTGCGTGATGCCCAGCCCCCTGACGAAGACGTCCGGCTCCCACTGCTCGAGCTCGACGAGCGCGCGAGCGATCGCGATCTTGCCGCGGCACGACGGATCGCGCTTGGTCGCTTCGTCGCCGCACAGGCTCGCGAACGCCGTCACCAGCTCGGGCACTAGCTCGTGCAGCCGGTGCTCGGCGATCGCCTTCGCCGCGATCCCGACGAGCGTCCCGTTCGCGGATCCGAGCGCCTCACGCAGCGGCCCCGTCGACGCTGGAGCGGCGGCATCGAGCGCGCGCAGCGCCGCGATGCGCTCGTCGAGAGAGCGCGTGCGACGCGCGGCCGGCGAGCGAGCCATCGCGATCAGGGCCCGCCGAGCGCAGGCGGCGACGGCGGTGGTGGCGCTTGCGTCGCGAGGCCCATGAGGCTCATCAGCGACGACAATTTGGACTCGCTCATCGCGGCCTCGACGACGAGCTCGGCACCATCGGCGTTCACGTCGAGGCGATCGAAGAACATCATCGCGCTCTGCAGCTGCGACTGCGCTTGCGTCGCGAGCTGTTGCGCGACCGCGGGATCGGCGAACCGGATGCGCACCGAGACCGATGCGCCGCTGTCGAGATGGATCGAGCCCCACACCGCCGACGGCTTCTGGTTGCCCTGCGTGATGTCGAAGATGCTGCTCTTACCGTTCGCGATGCCCCACACCGACGCCGACGTGTCGACCTGCGCGAGCAGCTGCGTGAACGTCGGCGAGCGTCGCAGCGGCACGCCAGCGGCGAGGACCTTCTCGAGAGACGCGCGATCCGCCGACGGTGCGAGCAGGATAACGATGGTCGCGTCGTCGACGAACGTGAACGTCATCTGCGTGGGATCGGTGGCGTCGCGACGGATCGTGTACACGCCGCGATCCACGGTCAGCGCTGCGGACGCGGAGGTGGCCGCGCGCTCGAGGCACTCGCCGAGCTTCGCGCGCGAGATGCCCGTGATGACGATGACGCCATCGGGCTTGTCTTGCTTGAGCCCGCGCAGACCGACCGTGATGCCCCGAATGGACGTGATCGGGTCGAAGCCGCACACCGTGGTGAACGCGGTGAAGCTCGGGCCTGCCGCGGCGCGGATGCGCTGATCCGCCATCGGCCACAGCGGGCTCTTGCGCAGCTGATCGCCGTCGATCGCGAGCACGAGCTCGCTGTCGGCGGGAAGGAACCCCACCGGATCACCGATCGCCGCGCGGTAGTCGCGAACGGGCGTGCCGGCGACGAGTGGGTTGTTCTCGGTGGGAGGCGGGGTCGCGGGTGCGGGGGCGGTCTTGTAGCAGCCCATCACCACCGCCGCCCCGACGAGGAATCGCTTCATCTGCTCTTGATTGTAGCGCGACGCAGCGGAGTCCGCTGGCACTTCTCCAGCAGGCGGCCGTCAGGTTTTCGCGCACACAGCTCCAGCGTCGTCGCGTTGATCGTCAGCACGAGATAGTGATGCTCGCGGAATAACGCGCGCATCCCGTCTGCGACCGGACACGCGCGCTTCTTGGGCACGCCGCACGACGCCGCGTAGAGCGATGCACCGCCGCCGCCGGTCACCACGTAGTCGACGCCGTCCTGCGAGCCGCGCTGATAGAGATGGTCGTGTCCGCTGAACAGCATGTCGACCGCGTGGCGCGCGAGGATCGGGACGTAGCGCGTACGCGCGTCGAGGTTGCCGCGATGATATCCGCGCGAGTACGGACCGTCATGGGTGAACGCGATGATCGCGCGGACCTTGCGCGCACGCGCGGCGGCGAGGTCGGCCTCGAGCCACGCTTCCTGCGCGCGCAGCTCGTACGCGTTGGAATCGAGGAAGACGAGGTGAATGTCCGCGAAGTCGTAGCTGTACCAGAACGCATTCGGTGGGCGATCGCGTGGCCCGGCGGGCAACGCGAAGATCTCGCTCGCATCACGGTTGATGTCCGCGCCCTCCCAGCCGAGATCGTGATTGCCGACCGTGGGGTAATACGGCAACGAACCGAGCAACGGCTGCGTGATCGCGAAGAAGCGCTGCCAGTCGGCCTCGTCGGAGCCGTGCAGCACCATGTCACCGGTCACCGCGACGAGATCGAGCGGCTCGGCGAACATGCGATCGACGAGCTTCTTGTGCGTCGAGTGTCCGCCGCGCACGTCGCCGTAGATGCCGAGGCGGATCGTCGCGCCGGCCGCGGGCTGCGTGTGAAACGTGTACTCGGCGGACTGCGTCGCGCCGGCGTGCACGCGATAGCGCACCACCCCGTTCGCGGGCAGCTTGTCGAGCACGAACGAGTGCAGCTTGCCCGGCGGGCTCGTCATGCGCTGATCGAGCGGACCGCTCGCGCTCGCGCTCCACACGAGCACGCAGTCGGTGTTCGGATCGGTCTCGACGCGAATGCGCGCGCTCGTCGCTCCGGCGTCGGCGAGCACGGGGCCGCGCACGATGCCGCGATCGCGCCGGCCGACGAGCTCTGCCTCGAGCAGCGGACGATCGCGCCGCCCCGACGGATGCACTTCGATCGCGAGCGTGTTGTCGCCGAGGCGCAGGAGCCCGGGTGCGACGGGGACATAGAACGTCTCCCACTCCGGCCCGTGCGGTCGCGGTGCGAGGGACGTGGCTGCGGCCGAGCGAGGCAGCGCCGCCCGCGCGATCTCGACGCCGTTGAGCCAGGCAGCGACGCCGTCTTGATAGCGTAGCCGCAGCTCGAGCATCTCGAGCCCTTGCGCGCTGGCATCGAGCGAGAACGTCGCGATGCCGTATGCGACGGCGATGCGCCGATCGGGAGGCGCCGGCGGAATCGCCGCGAGCGATGCGTCGATCCCGTACGGCCACTTCGCCGGCATCGCGCCATCACCGAGTATCGCGATCGGCTGCGTCGCGCGGCCCGCGACGACATCGAGACCCGACACGGCGAGCGCGGCGATCTGCGGCGCGATCGCCGGGACGTGCACGATCTGAAAGCGCCACTTCGCAGGCGCGTTCGCGAGGAGCGGCGTCCCGCGCACCGGAAGCGGCGCTACGTCGGACGTCTCCTCGGGCTCCGCGTTCGCGACCTGTGCGATCGCGACGAGAACTAGCGTGGTCAGTAGAGCGCGCATCGCGCGCCTACCACTTAGCGCGCGCGACGCTCGTGAGCGACGGCGAGATCGAACAGGTGCGGCAGCGAGAGCGTACCGAGCTTGGTCAGGTAATCCTGATCCTTGCTCTTCTTCTCGGCGGTGGTGATCGCAGCGATCAGCTTCTCGCGATCGCCCCACTTCGACTTCACCGCCGTCACGACCTTCTGGAGGCGGAGCAGCTGCGAGTTCGACGCGGTCTTCAAGCGCTCCGCGATCGCGTCCGCGCTGTCCGCGCTGGTCACGAGCGACGATGCGAGAGACTTCGCGAGCTCGGCCTTGCCGCCGGCCGCGTCTGCACGCGCCTTCGGATGGCGCGGACCCGCGGCCTTCTTCTCGCCCTTGGGCGCCTTTGCCTTCTTCTCGGCCGCCTTGGGAGCTGCCTTCGTCGTCGCCTTCGCCTTCGGCGCGGTCTTGTCGGTAGTGGTCTTCTTGGTCGCCATGATGTGTCCTGCCTACTTCGCGGGCGGGGTAACTTGCTCGGGGGCTGGGGTTTCGTCAAGCACAGACAACAGTTGATTGACCTCGTCCATGGTCAGCTCCGCCGTGAACCGGAGCAGGCTCCCATCGGTCTGGGTCTTCAGCCGTTGGACGATCGGTCCGAGGCTCTTGAGCTGCGCCACCATCGTCAGCACTTTCAGCTCGTTGATCGCAAACGATTCCAGTTGCTTGGCAGACTCGGGATCGGGCATCGCGACACCGAGGAGCAGCTTCGCTCCCGAGGTCGGATCCATGTTCGCGAAGAACGCCTTCGCAGGCTTCGTGAGCTTCCCGTCCGACGCCGCGACCAGGCCAGCGCCGACACGCTCGTCGACCCGGCCGACCGCGAACACCGGTCCGTATTGATCGACGAGCTTGAGCCAGCCCGCCATCTCCGGGTTGTCGAGCACCTTCTTGTTCACCGACAGCCCCTCGACGACCCACGCTTCATCCGTGCCGAGCACGATCGTGTCGGGACGACCGAAGCCAAAGTGCATGACGCGGTTGCCGTCCTTCACTTGGTACAACGATCGACCCGCGACGTTCTTCACGGTCAGCGTTCCGCCGCCCTTCCCCACCATCGTGCGCACGCACGTCGCGAGATCGGGCTCGCTGAGCGTGCCGGTCGCCACCGCGAGCACCGCGCCGGTTCCCGCGCCGGTCTGCGCGGGTCCCAGTGCGAGCACGACGTGCTTCACGTGCTTCAGCACGTCGATCTTGCACGCGTCGTTGACGTGCGCCCAGCTCTGGGCGAGCGAGGGCTCGCGCATCAAGAGCTGCTCCGCGGCGCGAGAGACGATCGGGGACGCCGCGAGCTTCGCGACATCGATCCCGATCACCACCTGCGCGGTCGCAGGAACGGCCGCGAGGCCCGTGACCTCGGGAGGCGGAGCACGATGCTCCTTCTCCTTCTTACCGCCACATGCGCTCGTCCCGATCGCGACAACGGCGCACAGAACGAGCGCGCTGCGCACTAGGGGCCGCCCATGCCGCCGCCCATGCCGCCGGCGAGCGACATGATCTGGCCGACGAGCTGCTCGAGCTTCTGCGTCGACATCGCGAGCGACACCTTGAGGTCCGCGGTCTCGGTGGAGACGTCGAACTTGTCGAACATCGCCGCGGCCTGCTTCGCCTGACCGTTGACCATGCCTGCGAGGTTCGTCGCCTCGTCCGGCGTGTTGAGGCGGATGCGCAGCTCGAGCGTGAGCCCGTCGGTGACGTTGATCGAGCCGAACACCGCCTTCGGCTTCACGCCGAGCGCGGACGCCTTGTCGAACATCGGGCTGTTGCCGTTGGCGAGGAGCCACAGCGAGTCACCCGTCTTGATCTTCGAGTACATGTCGACGAACGCGGGCGAGCTCTTCAGCGCCGACGTACCCGCCGTCGCTGCCTTCACGCCGTTCGCGTTGCCGTTCGCACCGACGACCATCACCATCGTGTTGTCGTTGACGTGCGTGAGAGCGGCGCTCTTGCCGTCCTTCTCCATCGTGTAGATGCCGCCGGCCTCGGTCATCTTCGTGCCGTCCTTCTCGATCTCCGCCTTCATCTTCGTGAGGCAGGCGACCGTCTTGGCCTTGTCCGGACCGTGAATGACGACGACGCCGTCGGGCGAGCCGCCGGCCTTGTTGCCGACGTTCTTCATGCCGAGCGAGATGCTCTGCACGGAGGCCATCGGATCGAAGCCGCACTTGTCCTTGAACTCGGCGAACTTCGCCTGGATGTCGCCCTTCATCATCTGCGGCTCGACGAACTTCTTCCACAGCGAGCTCTTCTGCAGCTGCGCGAAGTTGAGGCCCATGACGATCTCGGAGTCCGCGGGGATCAACGTGAGGTCGTCCGCGTTCGCCATCACCTTCATCGCCGTGGCGCCCGCACCCGGGTCCGCCTTCTCGGCGGTTCCCTTGTCGACGGTCGTCGGCGCGGTCTGTCCGCTCCCCGTCGCCGCGCCGCCTTCGGGCTTCTTCTCGTCCTTCTTGCAGGCGGCTGTGCCGATGCCGAGGGCGAGCACTGCGACCATCCACGACTTGTGCATGCGAGCCATTCTTCGATCTCCTAGTTAGGCGTCCGAGTGGGACGCCGGGCTTATAACACGGCGATCCTCGACGAGCACAGGCGGTTGACGCTCTGCCCCGATCGGAGGCGATCAGCCCCGCGTGGTAGGGTCCGCCGCGATGCCGTGGATGCCACATCGCCTGCGCGACGCGGACGTGTGGGCTCGCGTCGATACCGCCGGATCGCTGATCAAGGACGGTGATGGACGCGTCGAGGTTGTCTACAAGGCCGCGCCGGGTGCGAAGGTCTATCGCGCCGGTGCGCGCAACCTGACGGCGCTGCCGGGCCCGACCGTCGATATCGAAGTCGGAGCGCCCGTCCCCGAGCGGGACACGAAGGACACGAAGACCGGCGCGGTTGCACCGCCCAAAGACGCGGTCCATGTCTGGACGGACGGCGCGTGCAGCGGCAACCCGGGTCCCGCAGGACTCGGCGTCGTCATCATCGATGGGGACACCGAGCGCGAGCTCTCCGAGTATCTCGGGGAAGGAACGAACAACATCGCCGAGCTGATGGCGATCTATCGCGGTCTCGAAGAAGTGAAGGACCGCAAGCGCACGGTCATCGTCTATTCGGACTCGTCGTATTCGATCGGCCTCCTGACCCAGAACTGGAAGGCAAAGGCCAACACCGAGCTCGTGACCAAGCTGCGCGCGCTGACCAAGCAGTTCACGGATCTGCGGTTCGTGAAGGTCGCGGGTCACGCGGGGATCCCGCTCAACGAGCGCGTCGATCAGCTCGCCACCGGCGCTGTCAGTCGCCGCCGCTGAGCGCGCGGAACTGACGCTCGAGCCGCGAGCGTACGGTCCGCGCTGTCATTCCGAACGTGGAGATGCCGACCGCGCTGCCGACCGGCAGGTGATCGCCGGATAGCCCCCCGATCCCGACGGGACCGAGGATCCCCGGAGCGATGGCGTCGTAGCCGAGCGTGCCGGATGCGAACGTCGCGATGAAGCCCTCCGTCGGCGCCCCGTCCGCTGTCAGCGCGTCGAGCGGCGCGGGCAGGGTCGGGACCTCGACACGAGTCGCGTCGCCCGGCATCACGACAGTCCACTTCACGGGCTCGCCGAGCGCGCTCGTGTACTGAAGCTCCGAGTAGATCAGCGTCGCGGGACGCGGCATCGAAAGGAACGTCCACTCGATGCCCGTCCCGGTTTGCATGACGGTATCGACGATGCGCATCAACCGCGATGTATCGACCTGCCGCACGCCGGCGATCGGTGACGGGGCCGGTTCGCTCATGATCCCGAGCGCCGCGAAGCCAGGACCGCCGTACCCCACCTCGATGACATCGACCGAGCCACCGATCATCGAGATGAGGTCCTCGTGATCCCCCGCGGTGACCGCAGTGGATGCTTGTCCAAGAATGATGCGGTTCGCGCCCGACTCGCTCGCGAGCCCGGACGTTATTGTCACGGAGCTCGGCACGCCCGGATAGCTGACACGCGTGGTGGTCAAGGACTGCCACGGCGCGGTTGTCGAATACGCCGCACCGTCGACCGCCGCGAACACACCCGCATCGAGCCACGCGAGCGGATCCGTGTCGGAGTGGGCGATGACGTGGAGCGGAACCGTCTCCCCCGTGCAGTTCTTGATCGTGCTCGTCGCTTGCGTGGTCGGGCCGCCGCCACTGATCTCGCAGCGAGTCGGTCCGACGACCTCGTAGCGCGTGGCAGTCGCGAACGCGGGGAGGTCGAGTCCGACCGTGACGAAGGTCTCGGGCCTCGCTTGCGAACCGATCACGACGTTCGAGCCGCCGACGACATCGCTGATGGTGTAGTAGCGCCAGGTCCCGGCGACCATGTATCCGACGTGAATCGTCGTGGCGCCGCCGACGACGGCGCTCGTGATGCCCGCGTCGTCGGTCGTGCGCACCTGGACGTCAGCGCCCGCGAACACGACGGTCGCGTTCGCGATCGCTTGTCCCTCTTCGAGATCGCCGGCCTGGCCGTGAACGGTGACGACGATCATCGTCGGATCGATGCCGCCATCGCCCGCGTCGGTGTCCGGCTCGAAGCCGATCCGTCCGCACGCCGCGTGCATCGCGAGCATGACGACGAGCTCCACACGCATTGGTAGATCTAACCTTCTTCCGTCTCGCGACGGATGTGAGTAAGACCCTTGTTCAAACCGTGCGTGCGGATTTCCCGCACACGGCTTACCGGTGGTCGTTCAGAGCGCGGCATTTGTGCGACGCCTAAGATAGCGGATGGTTCCGAGCAGTTTGTGGAGTCCGAGGTCGTGGAAGGCGTGACGTGTCCATCGGCGCATCTCGCCGGGTCGGAGATTTCGTCTTTTGCGGCGGCGCATCAGTTTGCGCAGCCGCATCCAGACGTAGCTGTCGACTTGGTTGAATTTCGCCGATGCATTGCCGGTCGCGAAGTAACCACCCCAGCCGCGAATCACCGGATTGATCTTCGCGATCGTCTCGCGCAGATCTCGATGACACGCAGCATTCGGAGTCAGCTCCTTCACGCGCTGCTTCACTCGCTTCACGCTATTCGTCGACGGCCAGCGCTGGAGGAAGTAGACGCGTTTACGTTCGTTCTCCCAGATCTTGCCCGACATGCGCTTGTGCAAGTGACACCCGAGGAAGTCGAAGCCTTGTTTGCCTTCGGTCAGCTCGACCTTCCTCGTCTTGTCCGGATGCAGTTGCAGCCGTAGGCGCTTGAAGATCCTCTCGGACTTCCGCTCCACCACTCGCGGTTGACCATCAGCCTGTCCGCTTCGTGTGTCCCTGACTCGAGACCGTGTAGACGGATCTCCCGTGTTCCGTGCTTCTCCGTGGACGCGTGCTGCGCTCCCTGCCCTGCGGGACTCCTCGACGATCGTTTCGGATCGTCTCGTCGAGGATGTTGCCTTCGTCGTGAAATGATCGGCTCGGCGTCCCGATTGTGAATCTGTCGAGGCTGCAAGCTTCACTTCATGTTGCGGCCCGCGTCCTTGCCTCCCGTTGTTCACGGGCTCCTGACGTCGCGCTTCGGCCTCCACGATCTCTCGCGGCTCCGGCGACCTGCTACTCGGCGCTCCGACGCTTACCGAGGCGGGACTTGCACCCGCGGGAGAAGCGCAGCGTGACAGCTCCGGATCTTGCGATCCCTCGTCGTCGTCACGGCGCACCATCCGATGATTGTACCGCCGACCGGCGGTGTCGGGCGCGTTTGCGCGTTCAGGCCGCGAGTTGCACGTCGGACGCGACCTCGGCCAGCGTGACGATGTCCCAGCGGCGCTGGAGCTCGTCGAGGATCGTCTCCATGCGCGCGAGCTTCTCCGCGATCGGCACGCGCAGATCGATCTGCCGCGCGACCAGCTCGCCCGGGATGCCGTCCTTCTCCGCATCGGCGAAGTCGATCCCGTGGAGCTCGAAGTTGAAAAAGTCGCGCTTCGCCATCGCCGCGATCACGCGCGTGCGGACGATCTCGGGCGCGACGAGCAGCGACGTCCCGATCGCCGGAATGCGCATCCACGGCGTCACCGCGATCGGCAGCTCGACCAGCGGTGCCTGGCCGCGGCGCCACGGCGCCGTCATCGCGGGCCGATACGGATCTGCCGGTGCTGCCTGCGAGCGCGGATCGATCATCACGGCGCCGCTAGGCCTGCGCGCGATCGCGAGCGCGGCCATCACCGCTGCCTTCGCAGCGTAGTAGCCGGGCGCGGGAAAGATCGACGAATCGTAGCGATACGCGCGGCGCGCCAGCGCGTCGAGCATCGGCGGCGAGACGTCGTAGCCCGGCGCGCGAAAGCCACGAACACCCGTGCGCGTGATCGCGCGCAGCACGCGATCGCAGCCCGCGATCTCGTCGTCGATCACCTCGGGAGCGAGCCGCGCGAGATCGTACGGATGGCTGTACGAATGATTGCCGAGCTCGTCGCCGTGCTGCGCGAGCTCGCGAAGCCGCCCGGCATTCGCCGTACGTTGTGCGCGATCGGGGAGCGCGGCATCCGCATCGGCGTCGCGACCGACGACGAACCACGTGACGCTCAGCCCGCGCGCATGAAACAGCGCGGCAGCGCGAGGCAACGCACGCTCGAGGACCACGTGCTCGAGCTCGGGAGGCGATGCGCCGAGCCCGTGGATCTTGTAGTAGCAAGCGACAGCGTCGAGATCGATCGAGATGGAACAGCGCGGGCGGCCCCGTGTCACGGCTTGCCACCGAAGCGGATCACGTACGTCATCTTCGCGATGCCGCGCAGGACGTTCGGCACGCGCTTCACGAGGTTGATCGCCGGCGGGCGCTTCTCGTTGAGACGGATCGGGATCTCGAGGACGTGCAGGTCGGCGCGTCCGGCGCGAATCACGAGCTCGCTCGCGAACAGATCGCGGTCGATCACGCACGCGTTGACGATCGGGAGCAGCGTCTCGCGACGAAACGCCTTGAGCCCGTGCGTGTCGGTGCCGCGGAAATCGAGAGCAGCCCACAGCATGCCGTTGATCACGCGCGTGGCGAAGCGGCGGAACAACGGGCGCTCGTCGCTCGCACCCTTCATCGCCTTGCTACCCACGACCATGTCGCAGTCCCCGTGGCGTAACAGCTCCAGCGCGCGGCGATGGAAATCGAGATCGCACAGATCGATCTCCTCGCAGATGACCCACGTCCCGCGCGCCTCGGTGATGCCGCGGCGAAGCGCTTTGCCGTAGTTCGGCTCGCCGAGCGAGAACGCGCGAACCTCGGGCATCTCGGACGCGAGGTGCTCGGCGAGCTCGGCGGTGCGATCGCGCGAGCCGTTCTCGGCAATAATCACCTCGAACGTGAGGTCGGGTGCTTGGAGCGCGCTGCGGACCACGTTCCAGCCCTCGACGAGCTCGGTCACGGCTTCGCGCAGGATCCCTTCTTCGTTGTAGACGGGGATGACGATCGAGACGTCGGGATCCGACACTAGGAGCGTCTTATCACGATCACGTTGTCGCTACGAACCGCTCGCTCTGACCGGGTGCCATCATCATCACGTGCTCGCGTACGCCGCGCTGCTTCGCGAGCTCCAGGAGCCAACGCGCCGGCTCGTCGAGCTCCTCGTAGGACAGGGCGAACGCGCCGTGGTGAATCGGAACCAGCATGCGCGAGCGCAGGTCCTCGAACGCGTAGAGCGCGTCGAGCGGTGACATGTGGCGCTCGCGAAACGACGACGGCATGAAGCCGCCGATCGGCAGCAGCGCGACATCGGGCGCGTACTTCTCGCCGACGTGCGCGAACCCCGAGAAGTAGCCGCTGTCGCCACACAGATACGCGCTCGGACCGTCGCCGCGCAGCACGTACGACAGGCCACGCGAGAGATCGGCACCGCCGTGCGAGATCGGAGCTGCGATCACCTGTACGCCGCGCAGCTCGAGATCCGCGCCCGGCGCGAGCTCGACGACGCGAGCGAACCCGAGCGATGACACCCACGCCGCGGCGCCGGCGGGCACCACGATCGTCGCGGTCCGTGGCATGCGGCGCAGCGTCGGCAGATGCAGGTGATCGGTGTGGCGATGCGAGATCAGTACGAGCCCCACGTCGCTGAAGTCTCCCGGCGCGAGCCCGGGCTCGACGGCGCGCCGGACCCCGCCGATCCAGCGGCCGAGCATGGGATCGAAGGCGATGGCGAGGCCCGGGTACCGGGCGATCGCCGTGGCGTGCCCGCCGAACGTGATCGACAGCTCGCCGGGGCCGATCGCCGGGACCGGCTCGTGGCGCGCGGGCCGGGGCGCACGGAACCAGCGGCTCATCCAATGGCCCACGAGGCTGCGGTAGCGCCGAACTGGCACGGATCGGTGCAGTCGGGCGAGCTCGGCGGCGCGGGCGGTCACTTCAGCCAAGATCGTGATCCGTTCCTCGACACACTGTCGCTGGGCTTTTCGCGTGGCGCAAGTCGAGGGTATTTTCCCCCCTCGTGCCCGGCCCCGTCAGAAAGCTCGCCCAGACCTATGGTCGCCACCTCGGCACCTGGTACGGCGCGCTCGCGACCGTCCTCGTCCTCGCTGTCGCGTTGATCCTCCCGGGGCTCGGCTCGCCTGGATTGTGGGAGCCGCAAGAGCGACAGCTCGCGGATCGCGCGGCGCCGCCGCTCGCGGTCGAGAAGTCCGCGACGCCCACCACACCAAAGGTCGAGGTTGACGAGGATGCCTGCACGCGCGCGGCGCCTCCCGATGCGAAGGCGCGCATGCTGTCGAATCGCGCGGTCGTGTGGGGCCGCGACCTGTCGGACTCCGACGGTGGGCGGCGGTTGCCGTTCGCGATCATGGGGATCCTCACGGTGCTCGCCGCGGCGGGCATCGCGATGCGCTTCGCGGGTGCGCGCGCCGGCGTGCTCACCGCCGTCGTGCTGTTGGCGATGCCGTTGTGCATCTTGCAGTCGCGCATGCTGACGAACGAGATCGGTACGGCGTGCGGAGCGACTCTGCTCGTCTATGGCCTCGTCGCGCTGTCGCGACTCGGCGCGGGCTACGGCACGGTGCTCGCCGCGATCGATGCCGCGATCGCGATCGCCGCGCTCGTCGTCGGCTACTACCTCGGCTTCGGCGGTGGCGGCATGTTGCTCGGGCTCGTCGTCCCGATCGCGGGCTTCGCGGCCGCGGGCATCTGCGCGCCGGTGCGTCGCGAGGGCAAGAGCATCGTCGGCGTCGCGATGCCGTTCGTCGCCGCCGCGGTCGCCGCGACCTTGATCGGCGTGCTCGTCTATCAACTCTACGAGCTCGCGCCGCCCAAGCCCGGCATGTTGCCGGTGCCGCGCACGCTGTTCGGTCAAGCGATCGTCGCGGATGGTTGCTGGTCGTCAGCGCTCGGTGGTCTGTGGCGTCCGGACGACGATCTGCGGTTCATCTTCGACAGCACGTTCGAGGAGATCGCGTATGGCACGTTCCCGTGGGGCATCCTCGCGCCCGTCGCGATGGGCATGCTGCTCGTCGGCGGCGACCGCGATCGCAAAGGCGCGGGCGCGATCACCCTCGCGTGGACCGCGATCGCGTGGATCGCCACCGAGGCATTCCAGCGCAAGGTCGGCTTCGCCATCTTCGCCGCGTTCCCTGCCCTCGCGATCGCGATCGGCGTGTGGCTCGACGATCTGCTCGCGCGGCGCGCACGAACTGCCCACGCGACCGAGACGCCGGCCGGCTTAATTTTGCTCGGTCTGTTGTTCCTGATCGCCGTCGTGAACTTCGGCAAGGACATGTACTCGTTCCCGGATCGCGCCACCTCGCTGCTCATCGGCGGCGAATCGCTCGCGTACCCGAAGGACTCGAAGCTGCTGTTCCTACCGACGAAGATCTGGATCCTGATCGTCGGTGGATTCACCGGGCTCGGCTTCGGTGCCTCGCTCATGCTGTGGCGCGACGGCGACACCCCGCTTCGCCAGACGCTGCGCAAGCTCTCCACCGCAGCGATCGTCGTCGCGATCGCCGGTTCGATCGTGATGGCCGCGTTCTGGTCGTTCGTGTGGCAGCCCGTGCTGTCGAAGTACGTCTCGTCGAAGGCGATGTTCGAGACGTACGAAGAGCTGCGCAAGCCCGACGAGAAGCTCGTCATCATGGGCGACCTCGGTCACGCACCCGTGTCGTACACGGACACGAAGCCGCAGATGGTCGGCAGCCGCAACGACGTCGTCAAAGCGCTCGCCGATGCAACGGCCGCAAACTCGCGCGTGTTCGCGATCGCGCCGCAGGGCGAGCTGTGCACGCTGCACCGCGAGATGGGCGGCAATCGCTACTACGTCGTCGAGGATCGCAACGTTCGAAGCTTGTTGTTATCGAACAAGGTCGACGGCACCACCGACAAGAATCCGCTCGCGACCGCGATCCTCCACGCTGCCCCCGCGAAGATGAAGGGCAAGCCGAAAGCGCCGATCGTCTGGGATCGCCGCCTCGAGCTGATCGGCTGGGACATTCCTGCGCGCGTCACCCGCGGCAAGAAGTTCACCATGACGATGTACTACAAGGTCACGCAGGCGGTCGGCGGCAAGTGGAAGTCGCTGATGCACTTCGACGGGCCGCTGCGGTTCAACGGCGATCACTGGCCGATCGATGATCGCTGCCCGACGGGCACGTGGCAGCCGGGCGACTTTATCGTCGACACGTTTACCGTCAGCGCGGGTGGCAAGACCTTCCCGGCGGGCAAGTACGATCTCTGGGTCGGCTTCTTCACGGGGACCGCGCCGAACTGGAAGAACATGACGGTCAGCGAGTCACCTAGCGACCAGCGCGACACCGCCGACCGCGTGAAGATCACCAGCATCGTCCTCGAGTGATCCGTGCGTCTCCGCACGCCTCACATGCACGATTGACGTTTCTCGCGACCTAGGGTTATGACGCCCGCGATGGGAGCGAAGGCAAAGGGCGACGCACTGATCGATCCGGTCGCAGTCGGCGACTCGCCGATCGATGCGGCTGCGCTCAGCGACGCGGAACGCCGCCGCGCGCCTCGCGTCCTCGTCGATCTCGAGGTCGACTACGCCAGCGAGGACAACTATCTCTTCGCGTACATCACGGATATCAGCGCCACCGGCATCTTCATCCGCACCACGACGCCGGAAGCTCCGGGGACGCACCTGAACCTGCGTTTCGCGCCGCACGGCCAGGGCCGCGGTGGTGAAGGCGAGATCGAGGTCGAGGGCGAGGTCATCTGGGTCAATCCCTACCGCCCGGGCGCGCCCGACAACCTGCACCCCGGGATGGGCATCCGGTTCGTCGGCATCGACGACGAGGTCCGCAGCGACCTGCTCGAGCTGATCCGTCGTTTCGCGTATCTCTCGTAGCGGTTCTCTCGCCGGCACCTAGTTGGCGTAGTCTCGGCACCGCATGCCGATCATCTGCGGTACCGATCTCTCGCCTGCGAGCAACAGCGCACTCGACGTCGCCTGTGCCCTCGCCGCCCTCCGCGGCGATGACGAGGTGATCCTCGTCCACGTGGCTGGCTCCGACGCGAGCGATGCGCTCCGCACCCGCCTCGACGCCCAAGCGACCCGCGTGTCGAGCTCTCCGATCGCACTCCGGGTCCGCGCGGAGATCGTGCCCGGCACCATCGAAGAGGCCATCGTCTCCGTCGCCGAGACCGAAGGCGCGGACCTGATCGTCATCTCGCGCACCGGCGAGGGCAACGCCAAGGTTGGCTCGACGGCAAACGCGATCGTGTCGAACAGCCACGTCCCCGTCGTCTGCGTTCAAGATCCCGCACCGTGGCTCGCGTTCGCGAAGAAGGAACGCCCGCTGCGCGTGCTCGTCGGCATCGACGACTCGGCCACGTGCGACCTCGGTGTCCAATGGACCCACGCGCTACGCACGTACGGCCCGGTCGAGGTCTTCCTCGGCGCGGTCTACTACCCCGACGATGCCGAATCGCACTACGGCGTCCACGCCGACAACATCATCGACCGCGTCCCCGAAGTCGAAGCGATGATGGCGCGCGATCTCGTGCACCGGTTCGGCGGCGATCCCACCAACGTCTTCCCCCGCCCGCGTCGCGGCATCGGCCGCATCGGCGATCACCTGCTGGAGCTCGCCGAGGAAGAGAAGGTCGACGCGATCGTCCTCGGCACCGGCCAGAAGACGGGCCTCGGCCGGCTCGGCTCGGTGTCGTCGGTGATCGTCCACGATGCCGAGTCGTCGGTCGTCTGCTTACCCCCGCAAGCGCAGGTCCCGACGATGACCGTGCCCACGGTGCGCATGACCCTCGTCGCCACCGATCTCTCGAGCTTCGCGAACCGCGCGGTCTCCTACGCCTTCGGCATCACGCCCGCCGGCGGCACGGTCCACATCGTCCACGTCGTCAAAGAGGACGCCGAGGTCGACAGGGCAGACATCACGCGCCAGCTCGTCGCGCTCGCTCCGATCTCCGCGGCGCAAAAGGTCGAGACTCACATCGTCGTCGGTGACGACGCCGCCGAGGCGCTCGCACAGACCGCGGCCCGCCACGGCGTCGACGTCATCTGCATTTCCTCGCGCGGCCGCTCGGGTATCACGCGCGCCCTCGTCGGCTCGGTCGCCGATCGCCTCCTGCGCGCGAGCCGTTTGCCCGTCCTCGTCCTGCGCCCGGCCTAGCGCAGCTCGCGAGCGGACGAGACGTGGCTGCGGTCAACGACGGGTACATTCGATCCGCCGCGGTTCTGCGATCCGTAGGGGGGCACCGATGCGCCTCCACGGCCAACACCGCCGAGGCTCGGAATACGCGCGCTCGTCGATAGTCACCGCGTTTCCGCGGAAACGAATCAGCCGCTGTGGGACGGCGAGCCCGTGAACTACTCGTGTGTCATCGGCGATCTCGTGCGTCTGGATGGACTGCACGAGGACGTTCCCTCGCACAATCGCGTGCGAGCTCTCAAACGTGCGCACGCGTTTCCGCGGAAACGCGCCCGGCTCGATTCTTCGAATCTCCCGAGCGAGACCACGAGC